>ERZ842401.3421-NODE-3421-length-19763-cov-5.077228_pt1 | contig 19763 bp, 19 predicted proteins | sample MGYA00521270_ERZ842401 | MGnify/ENA primary metagenome ERZ842401 (study PRJEB31892, sample SAMEA3878208) | bioreactor metagenome | biome: Moose rumen | place: Sweden | collected 2011-10 | study: EMG produced TPA metagenomics assembly of the PRJEB12797 data set... | reverse complement strand
TTATATGTTCGGAATTAATGCGTTTGCCCTGTGAAGTCGTCCTTCTTTAGACCTCTCAAGCTGCGCCTTGCTCTATTCGTCTATTTCGACTTTTTTTATGTGTGCGCCAAGCGACTGAAGCCGCTCAACCAGTTTTTCGTAGCCACGCTCAATCTGATAGACGTTGCTGATCCGGCTTTCTCCGTGGGCGACCATCGCGGCAATGACCATTGCCATTCCAGCGCGCACATCCGGCGACACAAGGTGGTCGGCGTGCAGTGGCGACGGACCGCATACAACGGCTCTGTGCGGGTCGCACAGCGTAATCTGCGCGCCCATGCTTATCAATTTGTCCACAAAGAACATGCGGCTTTCAAACATCTTCTCAAAGATGAGGCATGTGCCCTCTACCTGGGTCGCTACGACAGTCATGATTGAAGTTAAGTCCGGCGGGAATCCTGGCCACGGTGCGTCGTCGATTTTTGGGATTTTTGTTCCCACGTCACCGTTGGTCTTCATTTCCTGCACGTTTGAGACGGTCAGTTCCTCGCCGTTCTGCGTCCACGAAATGCCAAGCTTTGCAAAACCCGTTTTGAGCGGACGCATGTCCAGATTTCTGATTCCCTTTATCGTTATGCTTCCATGGGTTGCGGCGGCAAGCCCGATGTACGAGCCAATTTCCATGTAGTCAGGTCCAATCTCAAATTCGCAGGCATGAAGTTTTTCAACGCCGTTTATGTACAGAATGTTGCTTCCGATTCCGCTGATGTCCGCGCCCATTGCGTTAAGCATCCGGCACAAGTCCTGAATGTGCGGCTCGCTCGCGGCATTCGTTATTGTTGTGGCTCCTTCTGCAAGCACCGCCGCCATAAGTGCGTTCTCTGTTGCCGTTACCGAACATTCATCAAGAAAAATGTCCGCGCCGCGCAGCTTGTTCGCCGTGAATACAAAATGACCGTTCACCTTTACCTGAGCGCCCAACTGGGTCAGCGCAATGAAGTGCGTGTCCAAGCGGCGGCGGCCGATAACGTCTCCGCCTGGTGGCAGCATTTCGGCTTTGCCAAGTCGTGCAATCATAGGTCCTGCAAACAGAATGGATGCGCGTATTTTTTTAGAAAGCTCCGCCGGAATGCAGAATGATTCGATGTCCTTTGCAACGATTTTCCAGCTGTGGTTTCCAAGATTCGTGATTTTTGCTCCGAACGACTGCAGGATGTTCAGCATGACCGCAGTGTCCTCAATGTCGGGAACATTGTGAAGAACGACCGGCTCTTCCGTAAGCAGCGCCGCCGCAATGCATGGGAGCGCCGCATTTTTATTTCCGCAGGCGGTTATCGTTCCCTTGATAGGAAATCCGCCCTCAATTAAATATTCGTGCATATTTATTTTTCGGCGATTTTACGGGCCAGGTTTATTAAAACATCTGTCGCTTTGCTCATCTGGTCAAGGGAAGTCCATTCCGCACGGGAATGATAATTGTGTCCGCCTGTAAAAATGTTGGGAGTGGGGCGACCCATTTCGGTAAGGCGCGAACCGTCCGTCCCTCCCCGGATTGGAACACAGCGCGGCTCAATTCCGCTTTCCCGGTAGGCGCAGGAAACGAAGTCAATCACTTCGGGATGCTTTTTTATCACGTCCTTCATGTTCTTGTACTGTTCCTTGAATTCAACGCAAGCGGAGCCGCCAAAGCTTTCGGCGCTGAAAGCGGCAAGGTGTCTGACCGTCTCAATGCGTTTTTGCATTCCCTCCGCCGTAAAATCCCGCAGAAGCAGGCTTACCGTTGCTTTTTCTATGGTGCCGTGCAGTTCCATTGGTGCAAAAAAACCGCTGTATCCGTCCGTAGTTTCCGGGCGCTGTGTGTGCGGAAGCGATTCCACAAAGCGGCTTGCCATGCTGAGCGCGTTTATCATGCCGTTCTTGCGTGCGTCGCCGGTATGCGTGGATTTTCCGGTGAAAGCTACGGCTGCGGCATAGGCGTTAAAGCATTCGGTCTCAAGCTCGCCTATGGGGCCGCCGTCAACCGTGTATGCAAATTGGGAAGTTATGAGTGAAAGCGGAACGTTGTCCATTCCGTGCCCGGTTTCCTCATCCGGAGAAAAAAGCACTTCGATTTTGCCATGCCGAACTTCTGGGTGCGCGGCTAGGTATTCAATTGCCGTCATGATTTCTGCAACGCCGGCTTTGTCGTCTGCGCCAAGCAGCGTGGTTCCGTCGCTCGTGATTATGGTCTCGCGGTTCTGTGCCGCTTGCGCAAGATGCTCGTCCGTTTCCGGCGAGAGTGTCACTCCGCACTGAAGGTCAATCCTTGCGCCATCATACAGGGGGTAGATTATCGGCTTTACGTCCCTGCCGCTCACCTCGTCAACGGTGTCGATATGTGCGATAAGGCAGAATGGCGGTACGTTTTCACACCCCTTTGATGCCGGAAGAAAAGCATACGTGTAGCAGTGCTTGGTCGTCTGCACCTTCTGCAAGCCCATTACCGTCAGTTCCGCGGCAAGCTGCTTTGCAAGGTCAAATTCCCGCTCTTCCGACGGCTGAATGCCCTCGTCCGCCTTTTTGCCGTTGCTTTCCGTCCACATTTTTACGTATTTAATGAATCTGTCCAACAAGGACTTCTGAATCTCTGAATCTTGTGTAATGTAATTCATACAAAAAGCATAAGCCATTTTTGCAAAAAACAAAAGAGCCGAAAAACTTGTAAAGCCGTATAGGGCAAACGCATTATAAAATTTCGGAATTTAAAAATTATGTTTGCCCTAAAAAATAGCTCCCAGTCGAGTTTCGTCTTTCAAAATCGCATGCTAGCAGCTACACGCTGTTTGTGTCATAGTAACTATTGAACCTGTCGCTATCGCGACAGCCACAAACAGAGTGTTTTTGAAAGCCGCAAACTCTCCTTTGCGCTATTTTTTTATAATTTTTGCCTGCTTTATAATGCGTTTGCCCTGTAAAGCCGTATCGCAGGGGGTGTTTTTTTGCTACAATGAAAGCATGAACATCTGTCTTTTCTCACAGGAAGAATATGGCGCGCCGCTTCCTTGCCGGGACGAACGCGCCCAGCATATCATAAAGGTTCTGCATAAGGGCGTTGGTGACACCTTTGCGGCGGGAATCATAAACGGTGCGGCGGGCATTGCGCGCATAACCGGTATTGACGATGCGGGCATTTCCTACTTGTTTGAGCCTACGTCCGACGGGAAGCCTCTTCACCCCCTCAAAATGATAATCGGCTTTCCGCGCCCCATTCAGCTCAAGCGCTTGCTGCGCGACGTTGCGGCAATTGGTGCGTCAGAGGTTCATCTTACGGGAACGGAGCTTGGCGAAAAATCCTATATGCAGTCGAATATGGCGGAACGCGGCACGGCGTATCAGATGCTGGTGGACGGAACCGTTCAGGCGGCAGGAACGCGCGTTCCGGAGCTGTTTTTGCATAAGACGCTCAAGGAATGCGTGCAGAGCATCTGTGGCACTTCCAGCGACCCGGCAGACATGCTAAAGCTGTGCATGGACAACGTGAATCCTGCGGGCACTCTTGTAAGCGTGCTGAATGAAAAAAAAGGAAAAGAATCGGTGGTTGCCGCCATCGGAAGCGAGCGCGGCTGGACTCAGAACGAGCGCGACTTTTTGGAGCAGAGCGGCTTTGTTCGTTGCGGCATGGGAAACCGCGTCATGCGTACCGAAACTGCCGCCACCGTAAGCGCCGGCGTCATCTGCGCTTACATGGGTTGGTTGGAATAGCCTTTGTCGGTGCGCTCATAAGGCGTTTGTTCGCTTGTGACCGGCAAAAACTCGTTTTTTCTAGTTGATGCAGAAGGAGATGTAGCGCATATTCTTTTCTGTCCATGTGATGATAGCGCCCTCCTTCATTCCGCTCAGTATGCTCGTCGCGCGCTTGAACGTAAACGTGTCTTCCGTTACGCGGCGGGAATTGATGTAAAAATAAACTGCATGATTCTTTAAGTTTTCTGTCGTCTTAAAAGTCATAATAACCTCCGGAACAATTCGTTCGTTTTTATGTTCGGAAGAATACAGGGCGACATTAGCGTTTTGTGCGCGGCATCGCGCTTCTGTTAAACAAAACGCCCTTGCTGATTTATGCATGTGCAAAATCACCAGCAAGGGCATTTCGTCAGTTGTCTCAATTTTTTTAGAACTTTGCCGTTCTAAGCCTAACTCGTTCAATATCTTCGCAAAAGAGTTCTCGCAGGTCATTCAGACCAAGAGCCATCAAAGCCATACGGTCAATACCGATACCCCAGGCAAGAACAGGAGCGTCGATTCCCATAGCCTTTGTAACTTCCGGACGGAAAATACCCGAACCACCAAGCTCAAACCATCCCAAAACAGGGTGCTTGATGTGAACTTCTACGCTTGGCTCAGTGAATGGAAAGTAACCTGGAACGTATTTAACTTCTGTAGCGCCTGCAATTTCGGTTGCAAACATCTTTAAAAAGCCCAGCAATGTGCGAAGATTGGCTTCTTCGCCGATTACGATACCTTCTGTTTGGTAAAAGTCAGAAAGGTGAGTCGCATCAACTTTGTCGTAGCGGAAGCAGCGTGCAATACCAAAGTATTTGCCAGGAACTTCTGCCTTGTGAAGCTGATGAGCACTAAGAACAGTACCCTGCGAGCGAAGGATAAGGCGGCGTGTAAATTCGCGGTCAAAAGAATAATTCCAACCGCGGCTACCTGAGTCACCACCGTTTTCGTGTACGCGGGCAATGTTGCTCAAATATGGTTCTTCAATTGATTTTGCATGAGTAGGATTCTTGATGCGGTAAACATCGTGAATGTCGCGTGCCGCATGGAACTGAGGCATGAACAAAGCATCTCCGTTCCAGAATTCAGTTTCTACGAGCGGACCGTCAAATTCCTGGAAACCAAGTGAACAGAGCTTGTCCTTTACGGACTCAAGGAACTGAACATAAGGGTTTGTGCGTCCAGGAATAATTCTTGCAGGCTGCAAAGAAATATTGTAGCCACGGAAAGTACCGTTTTTCCATTCGCCAGAACTGAGCATTTTTGGCGTAAGTTCACCAATCTCGTTTCCGGTGATTCCTGCGTTTTTAAGCGCTTCCTTAACCTGTGCAAAGTGGTCTGCAAGGCGGTTCGTAACGGTCTCGCGCTCAATCATTTTGAACGGGCTGTCCGTTGCACCGCGTTTTTTTGCCAAGGTCGCAATAACATCCTGCTCTTCCTTTGAAAGGTTCGCTTTGTCCAAAAGTCCGTTTTCTGCGTCGCAGGCTTTTTTAATAAGCGCTGTCGTAAGCGCAATGCGTGCCGGAACTGCCGCGCCGGTGTACAGAACCTTCTTGTCCTCGTTCATCTTAAGAACGCCTTCTTTTACCAGCGGACCGTAAGCGCTGCCAACCGCGCTGTTGTCTACGGCAAGAGCGGAAGCAATTTCCGGCAGGGCGCGGGCGGCTCCATCCTTCAGAAGGTTGATGATGCGCTCCTCAACGGTTCCTGTTTTTGCAATCGCGCGTCCCATGTCGGTAATTTCATAGTACGTGTGGGGCGTTCGGCTTACTTCCTTCAAAAGTCCTTTTCCGGCAAGCCAAGAGAAAGCCTGATTCGCATGACCTTCCTTATAATTCAATTCCTTGATGAGCTTTTCAGAAGTAAGATCGTCCTTGTCTGAATATTTAAGAAGCACCTTTATTTCAAGAGGGTGCAGATTTTTGATGATATTAGAAATGTCCATTTTTTAATAAACCTATGTATATTGCAGACAGGAAATGCCCTGTCCGCATAAAATTTTTAGCGAGTGAATTTTACGTGTGAGCTGTATTCCGCCCAGCTGATTCCCCGGCTGTCCTTGTAGTAACGCTCTCTGTCCTTAGACATATACTTGTAGTGATAGTATTTATTTTCTTTAGTAAAATCCTCAAGGCAACCAAGAACGGAATTCATTGCGCGTCCTGAATCATACTGAACGTACATGCAGGTATAGTAAATGCGCGCTTCGTCAACCATAGGAATATATTCAATGCGTACGCTTGCCGTCTTGTCCTTTTCGTCAAGGTGGGCGTTCTCACGTGGTACGTTTATAACTTTCTTTGAAAGGTCTACTTTTATCTCATCATCAGGAAGTGCGGATGCCGTTGATTGTGCGAAAATAGCACCCGCAAAGCAAAATAATGAACAAAGAATCGCGATTGTTTTTTTCATATAAAACTCCTCAATAGTATTTTTAAAAAGAAGAATACTTAATTATTCTATCCGTTTCTACAAAAAAATCAAGTTCGATTGCATATCGCCCCTCTGTTATTCCTATTTTTGGCTCGCGGTTAATGATTACCTTTCCGCTGATTTCCTTGGGCTTGTTTTTTTCAAGATGGCGGTAATGCTCTCGTACGGCATTTTTGAGCGCGTCCTGAGCTGCCTCGGTAATTCCGTCAAAACCATGCTGAACTTTTCCGTAGCCCCTGCCGCGTATTTTTTGAGTATACAGGCTTTGCCATTGCTTGTACTGCCATGCTTGGTCGCTCGTTCGCTTGTATTCCGCCCAGCAGTGGAACAGATTTTCCTGAATCCAGGGACTTTCGTAGGTAATCGGGTTGTCCTTTGCCGACAATTTTTGAATGGGGCTGACCTCAAAGAATTCCTTTACGCCGCGCAGCTTGTCGTACGGCGTGTAAGTGAACTCCCAGCCGTAAATCATTCCTTCCATAAGGAACGGTGTTATAGCCCTTATTCTGCTGATTGGAAAGTCAAATTGTCCGGTGCTCATGTCGGCGGCTTCCTTAAGTTCCGGGTAGGCATCAAGCTCCGCCCAACCGTGAAGCCGTATTTTTGTGTCGACCGTCTGTTCCTGCGCATACGGCGTTGCAGCGGTAAAAAATGCGGCCAGCGCGGCACCAATCAGCTGAAGTATGCGTTTTTCCATACGCTCACCGGGTTTACGCCCATGCGGACTATAAAATAGAGGAACGCCGCGGCAAAGCCGAACAGATGGGCATAGTGCGCGACATTTGATTTGTAGCCGGTCAGTTGGCTCAAAAGTTCTATGGCGGCATATGCGGCTACAAGAATTGGCGAGGGAATTGGCAGAATTCCCCATATGTATATGTTAGCCCGCGGAAAAATCACCGCATACGCAAGCATTATGGCAAATACCGCGCCGCTCGCGCCTACAAGCAGTACGTTGTATGTTCCTGCCCACAGGTAGAATGCGAGCGAGCAAAGACCGCTTGCAAGTCCGCAGACAAAATACATCAGAAGGAATTCCTTTGAGCCGAGCGCCCTTTCCACGGTCATTCCAAAGAAAAAAAGTCCCAGCATGTTTGACAGTATGTGCCGCATATTTCCATGAATGAACATGTAGGTAAAAATCTGCCAGTACATGCGGCGACGCACAAAATAAACCGGGCTCAAGCCAAGGTAATACGTTAAATCCGGTATAATGCTGGTTGCAAAAAAGAAAACAAAATTAACTGCGATAAGCGCAAGGCTCGCGTAAAAAAAGCGGTATTCAAATTGTCGTCGGAGCGGGTTCTGCATTATTCTTCTGCGTCTTCGTCAGAAACAAGCGACGGCGGCGCATAGGTAACGCGGTTCCGTCCGTTGTGCTTTGACATATACAAGCCCTGATCCGCTTGATTCACCAGCTTGAGAGGGTTTGTAATCGGATTGAATTTATGGTCGAACACGGCAACGCCTACGGAAATGGTAACCTTCATGCGCTGGTCGTTAAAAATAAAGTCGTAGGATTCTATGCTGGAACGGATTCGCTCCGCCACCATAATTGCGTCATCTTTTGTTGTCTCATTAAGAAGTACGGTGAATTCCTCTCCGCCGTAGCGGCTGGCAAGGTCTTCGTCGCGCAAGTTTGTTTTTATGAGCTGGGCAACCTTCTTAAGCACGTAGTCTCCGCATTCGTGTCCGTAGGTGTCGTTGAAGTGCTTGAAAAAGTCAATGTCGAACATAAGAACGGAAAGCGGCTGCTTCTGTGCCATCGCCGCATCAAGTTTTTCGGTCAGCACGTTAAAGAAGAAATACTTAAGCTTCAGCTGCGTCATCATGTCGGTGGACGAGCGCTCTACCATCGTCGCGTTGTTTATGGCGATAGACGCAAGGGACGCGATGTTCTGAATCAAGTTCTTTTCGTAGTCTGTGTATGCGGTGTCGGATTCTGCGTCCAACGAAAAGCGTTCTCCTAAAAACAGAATTCCGTTTATGTGATTTTTTTGAATGAGCGGAACGATGAGCGTGGGCTGAAGGGAAGCAAGCATCTCGCCAACCTGCGTTTCGGGGCAGGTTGCAATAAGGTAGTCCAGGGTTACCGGGCGCTTTTCGTCAGTAAGGCAGGAAACGATGGGGTCTGTTGAAGAAATGATGTACTTCTGCGTGTTTAATGGATCCATCACGCTCTGCTTTGTCTCAAGCGTAAAGTTTTCTGAGTTGATAAGATCCAGCACGAAGATACCGGCGTTCGTAACGTGCATTTGCGCCATGCATGAAAAAACAATCGACTCCAGAAGTTTTGTTCCTTCCAGAGTTGAGCAAAAAGAACGAGAAATATCCAATAGTTGTTCCAAGTCATAGATTCTTTTCTCATATTCGATGGAACGTTCACGGAATGTTTTTCTTTTTTGTTTTGCCATAGAGTTTTTCCCTATTTTTTTCCTTGCGTACAAGGACTCCTTATCCTTCATGCTATAACTTACATAGAAATTATAGCATAGTTTTTCATTATTTCAAAAAATATTTCCCACTTTGGATACTGCTGTTCCATCATGTCTGTGCTTTCGCGGTTTCGTGATGAAAAAAGCAGAACCTTGAGGTTTGAAATAATCTCGCTCGTTGGCTTTTTTGAATCCTGAATGAGCGTTTCCAAATGCTTTGAAAGCTTGTTCAGGCTATTTATATCTCGGCCAATAAGTTTGCTTGCTTGAGCATTTATGAGATTTATGCTGTTTTCCAGCTTCTTGAAGAAGTCAGGGTCGTTGTGTCCGTCGCGGATGTAGCTTTCAAGAAGGGCAACGTCGTTTGGCTTTCCGCTGGAGAAGGAATCCTCAAACGCCTTTACGTGGTCGTTTATTTCCAGCGCGGCAAAAATGTCGGCGGCAAAGTCTGACTTGAACTGCGAGTTGTTAAAAAAACCTTCGATGACGATGTTGTTCAGAAGAACCCGGATTGGCTCTGTAAGGAACGTTGCAAGGAACGTCTTAAGAATGCGCATCGGCATAATCCATGTGAACGTAACCTGTCCATTCGTGAGCAGCTTTTGGTTCGTCGTGGCGTTGTAGCCTTTGAGCGTCAGCAGCTCGGTCTGACCGAACAAGCTTGAAATCTCGTCGTTGATTTTTTCGTCCTTCATCTCGGTTTTTATGCGCTGCTCGTCGGAGCGGAATCGGGTCTGCATCATTTCGGTAAAATGGCGGTGCGAGATTTCTTTGTATGAAGCGCTCTGCGGAACGTAGTTCAGGTCGCCCTTTCCGTAGGCTATGAGCTGCTTGAGTTTTTCCGCGGAAATAAAATGCTTGAGCACGAAGGCTACTTTTTTTACGTTGTCGGCAAGCGGGCTGGACGCGCTCTGAATGGAATTCTCGCCTTTTTTGAGTGCGTCCAATGCGGTAACGGCGTTCACAGTGCCTACGGTCAAGGTAAGGCCGTTCATCACGTAGTAAAGGTCTTCCAATATGTTCACCACGCGGTCAATGGCAATGTCCTGAAACGTGGGCTGATAATTCAAATCAGAGGAAATGTAATTTGAGTCAAAAACCTGAAGCAACGTCATAAAGCTGAACTTTGAGAAGTCCGCAAGCTGGCGCAGCGTGTTCAGCTCCTTGTCTATCTTGCGGAACGGCTCCGTCTCAAGCTCGCGAAGGATTTTTTCAAGGGAACGGTGCTGGTGGTCAAAAATCTGGGAGGTAGTCATTGCGGTATTTTCAAGCTCCGCGCGGCGTCCCTCGTAGCTCAGAGCCTCAACCACCTTCTGGCTTTCTGGCGAAAACCCGGTCATAATCAGCTGCGCCTCAAAACGTCGGTTCCGTGGAACATCCGGACCTGCAATCGTGTTTACAAGCAGGTCATTCAGATTTTTTGTGTTTATGTAGAGAATTCTCACTGCCTCGGCAAAATTGGGAAGCAGCTTTCCGTTCTTAAAAATAACCGGCTGAAATGCCGACAGTTCCTTTTCAAGCTTGCGCATCTGAATTTTTTTCTGCACTTCCGGAGAATTTTTATTAAAAAGAACTTCAAAAAAATCAGATATGGCTTGTAAGAAACTCATGACTTAAAAAGTTTACCTATTTTATAGATATGCGTCAAATATTTTGTGGTAATCTTCTATATTTTGTGCATGAATTGTCTGCGCGCGAAGCTCCGCGCCGCCCTCTATGCCCTTTGAGTAGGCGCAGAAGCGCTTGCGCATTTCCGTACAGGCATGGGCTTCGTTTGTGTCGCGGGCAAGCATCTCCAGCTCTCGGAACGCGGTCCTGATGCGCTCGCTTGCGGGAATGTCCTCGTATGCGCCGTTCTGCAGAAGCTGCACGGTTTTTTTGAAGATGAAGGGATTTCCCATTGCGCCACGGGCGAACATTACGCCGTCGCAGCCGGTTTGCTCAAGCATCTTTTTTGCATCTTCCGGGCGGAACAAATCCCCGGAGCCGAATACCGGAACTTTGCCCGCAACGAGCGCTACCAGCTCCTTGAGTTTTTGCCAGTCAGAAAAACCTTCGTAGCCCTGCGTTTTTGTGCGTGGGTGCATGGTTATTGCGTCCGCGCCGTTCTCAAGCGCGGCAAGCGCGGCTTCTTTCCATGTGATGGTCTTTGCGTCCCATCCGGAACGTATTTTTACGGTTATTGCACAGCGGTTTTCTGCGGCTTGTTTTACGGCTCTTACAATGGCTCCCAGTCGTTCCGGGTCGCGGGTAAGCGCGGAGCCTGCGCCTGTCTTTACGATTTTTGGAACCGGGCATCCGCAGTTTATGTCTATGACCTCGCAGCCTGTCTTTTCAAGCACGATTCGGGCGGCTTCTGCCATGGTTTCCTCCCGGCCGCCAAAAATCTGCACGGAATAGACCTTTTCGTTGGGGGCGCGAGCCATAAGCTCCTCCGTCCGCCAGTTTTGGCGCACAAGGGCTTCCGCGCTCACCATCTCGGTATATGTGAATGCCGCACCCTGCTCAACGCAGATTGAGCGGAACGAACGGTCGCTGTAGCCGGCGACCGGCGCAAGAAAAATGTTTCCCGTCGTCACAAAGGAATAGGGCTTGTCTGCCGCTCCAAAGCGAACCGGATGAAAAAGTGCCGCGTCTTGCATTATGCTTCCGGCAGCTTGAACACTTTGCAGCTGTTTTTCCACAGCTGAACGCTCAGTTCTTCCAAGTCCATGTCGAGCATTTCAGCAAGGAATTTTGCCGTTGACGTAAGATACGCCGGCATGGTGCGCTTTCCGCGGAATTCCGCTGGCACCATGAACGGGCTTTCTGTTTCTATAAGAACGCGGTCAAGCGGAATGTTCAGTATGGTTTCATGAAGGTTGCGCGCGTTGCGGTACGTTAAATTTCCGGCGAATGAAAAGTACACGTTCATGTCCAGGCATTTTTTTGCGTACTCCGCGTCCTCTGAATAGCAGTGGAAAATGGCTCCCGCGTCAGGAAGCCGTTCAGAAAGCACATCGAATACGTCCTTTCCGGCGTCGCGGTTATGAATGATTACCGGCAAATTGTGCTTCTGCGCGATTTCAAGTTGCGTGATGAACAACTCAATCTGGCTCCGCTTGTCGCCGAACTGCTTGAAATAGTCCAAGCCGGTTTCGCCAACGGCAACGACGTTCGGGTATGCAAGGTATTTCTCAATTTTTGCCGCATAGTCAGAGCCGGGGTTTGTAACTTCCGACGGAGCGACGCCAACTGCATGGTATACGCCCGGCAATGCCTTGAGGTTTGGGTAGACGCGCTCAAAGTCGTGAAGGCTGTTGTTTATGCTTACGATGCGAGAGACTCCAGCCTGCTTTGCCTGCTGAATTACGCGTAATTGTTCTATAGGGTCATCGTATATAAGCCCGATGTGAGCATGAGTATCAAAAAATTGCATGGCTTTCTTCCAAAAGATTGTGATGTAATAGAAAAGAAGCGGTGTTGTTTTCAATCACTTCTACCGATAAAGATAATATAGGATTTTCGAGTTGTCAACCTTGACAGGAGTTTGACATATAGCAATGCGCCGTGTTATACTGCTCTCTACAATTGTTAATATTGCGCTTAGTATGATTTTTTAAACGAGGGATTCAAAAATTGGCAAGAACTCAAAGATATAAAAGAATCGAAAAGAAGATTGCGTCAAATGTTCACAACGGTTTTGTTTCTTTCTTACGCACAATCGGAAATTTCTTCGTTCGTATTTTCAAGGTGTTTGACAGCAAGTTAACAGTGATGATTGTTCCTCATTCGCAGAGCAAGGTCATAAACTTCCAGACGAACGTGTTCGCGCTCTGTCTTGGACTTGTCCTTGTGGTAGGCATCGTCGGCTCTTTCTTCTATTTCAACCGGCATGCCGTTCTTTCTAACATAGAAATAACCAGTCTTATGAATAAGAACCGCGAGACGCTCGCAAGTTTGGACGAGCTGCGCGATGAGAATACGAACCTTCTGCAGGCGGCAAAGCGCTTTCAGGCTTCGCTTTCGCAGTCTCTTTCCCTGCTCGGAATTGACAAGGGAAAGTCCGTTTCTCAGAATTCAATGAACAACGGCGATTTGACCTCGCTTTTCAGCTCACGGGATTCTGTAACCGGCTCCGTGCGCGAAACCTCCGACATCCGTTCCCTCACAACGTATCTTGAGGATGCGGTGCAGCCTATCGAGCAGATTGGAAAAATGCTGGACAACCAAAGCTCTCTTTTCCGCGAGATTCCGAACATCTGGCCGGTGAACAACCCGAACGTGCATATTTCCCAGCAGTTTGGTCCTACCATTCACGCGATTACCGGACAGTGGTACATTCACAAGGGAATTGACTTTTCTACATGGCGCAGCGGCGACCCGATTATGGCCACGGCAAACGGTCAGGTCGTAACGGTTGGCTACGATGCCAGCTTCGGAAACCATGTCATCATCCGCCACAAGCATGGTATGTACACGCGCTATGCGCATATGAGCGTTATCCGCGTAAAAAAAGGTGAGTTCGTCAATCAGGGGCAGGTTATCGGAAACATTGGAAACACCGGTCTTACTACGGGTCCGCACCTTCACTATGAAGTTCACATCGGTTCAGACGTAGTTGATCCGAGCAAATATATCAACGTAAAATTTTCTAAGTAGTGGCTATGGCTTTTCGTTCAGATGATATTTCTATCAATACTTTTGTAGGAAACGGTTCCTTCATAAAAGGAAATATGAAGGTGAACGGTTTTATACGCGTTGACGGAGATATTGACGGCGATTTGGAAACGGATGGCGCCGTTATCATAAGCGAACGCGCCCGCATCCAGGGCAATCTTACCGCAAAATCGGCGATAATCGGCGGAATCGTGCTGGGAAACGTCTCTGCTCCGGAAAGCGTAAAACTGCTTTCTACGTCGGCGGTGGTTGGCGACATCATAACGCACAGAATTCAGATGGACGACAATGTGATTTTTCACGGACACTGCATTGCGATTCGGGATGAGCAGCGCTTTGACGAGGAAACGAACCGCTTCCTTGAGAAAAAAGCCATTCAGAACAAGGCTGTCATTCTATGAGTGCAATCGACCCGCTGAGCGCATCGCTGTATTTTTCTGCGGCGGCAACGGCTTCCCGGGATGCGCAGAAGAACGCCGGAAAGGAGAAAATCCAGAAACAGGGAAAATCGCGCTTTTCGTCGCTGCTTGAAAAAAATCAGGAAATTGACAATTTGGTGAATGCGGGGCTTCCGCCCGAGATTGCGGGGCTTTCAGTGGAGGATGCGGTCGTCTATCTAAAGGATGCGCTTGATTCCGCCGCCGACAAGCTTACGGACTTTGCAAGCGAGGAAAATTTCTGCGAATTTCGGCGTACTGTCAGCCAGTTTTTGCGCTATGTGCAGAAGAACAATTACGAGGTTTCTAAGATAAAGCGGTTCGGCAAGCGCCATGTAAAGGGTGTGTTCTTTGAGGAAACCCGTCCGCGCGACCCGTATTTTCAGATTCATGTGATTGACACAAAGTTGGACGAGCTTGCGGCAATGGTTCTTCAGAATCACGGTGAAAAGCTGGCGCTTCTTACCAAGGTTGATGAAATCAAAGGTCTGATTGTGGATTTTTTAGCAAATTAGTATATAATTTTAGGTGCTTATGAGTGATATTTTTGAGAATGATATAGATGATGAGAACGTTAATCTGTCTTCACTTGAAGACGGAGAAACGACTGACGGAGGCGAGGATTTTGAATTTGACGCGCCGTTATACTGCCTGCGGCTTGCCTATTCCTGCGAGACGCTTTATGCGCGGAACGACAAGAATATTGATGTGCGCGTGGGCGAATTTGTGGTGGTGCCTACCCGCTACGGCAAGGACATGGCAAAATTCATAGGGCTTTCTAAAAAACCAATGGGCATAAAGCCGTCTGACGTAATTGTTATTGAGCGCAAGGCTTCTAAGGAAGATTTGGCTCGGGCGAACGAATACAAGGAAAAAGAAAAGGAAGCTTTTTCCGTTTTTAAGGAAAAGGTCGCTCTCCATAAATTGGACATGAAGCTCATTTCCGTTCATTTTTTGATTGATGAGCAGAAGGCGTTGTTTTTTTTCAGTGCAGAAAACCGCGTGGACTTCCGCGAGCTGGTTAAGGATTTGGTCAGCGTGTTCAAGATGCGCATTGAGTTGCGCCAGATTGGCGTTCGGGACGAGTCCCGCATTGTGGGGGGGCTTGGTGTGTGCGGTCGTCCGTTTTGCTGCCACGGAGTGAGCGACAAGCTGCGCCCGGTTTCTATACGCATGGCAAAGGAGCAGAATCTGTCGCTCAATTCGCTTAAGATAAGCGGGCAGTGCGGTCGTCTTTTGTGTTGCCTTTCCTACGAATTTGATTGGTACAACGAGGCACGAAAGAAGCTTCCGAACGAGGGTATCCATATTTTTTACGATGGAACGAATTTTAAGATTACGGAAGTGAATCCCATTACCTCAATGGTAAAAATGCTTGGCGAGGACGGTCGTTTACTTGAGGTAAACGCAAAGCGCTTCAGCCGAGAAAACAATAAGTGGAAGATAAACTGAGCCGGTGCTTTCCGTTCTCTGTTTACGAAATGACGGCGATGATTTCCTCGCTGTCTGGCGTAAGTTCTGTCCCTGAAAAATCGCTGTACAGCTTGATTGTTGAAAATCCCGCTTCCTTTGCAAACTCGCACAGCTCTTCTTTTGTAAGCGGGTAAATCTGCTCATTTTCAACTATGGGCAGGATTTTGCCGTTTCCCGTTTCTATTTGCTGCGAAAGCAGTGTTTTTTCATTTTCTGCAAAGGTCAGTTTGGAAAGCAGCGATGCGCGTATGCTTTTACGTGGCGCGGGCTGGCTTCCAGATGCCTTAAAGAATTCGTAGTTCAGCAGCTGCAGCACCAGTGTTCCGTTTTCAGAAAGCAGGGATTTTGCGTCGGCAAAAAACTGCTGCATGAGCGATTTTTCGCGCAAAAAGCACAGGCGGTTGTTCAGGCAAATCAGGATATTGTAGAAGCTCTTTCCAAGAAATTTTGTCATTTCCACGGTGGAAAGCTTAAAGAATCTGAGGGAAAGCAGTTGGTTTCGCCGTTTGAGTGATGCCGAGTCAAGCAGCGCCTGCGACATTTCGATTCCGGTTACGTCAAAGCCCTGTTTTGCGGCTTCTATGGCAAAACTTCCGGAGCCAGAGCCAATCTGAAGCATTTTTAACGGGGCTGAATAAGTTTGAGATATTGTCTTAAAAAATTGTTCTTGTTTTTCGGTAGTAGCATAGAGTTCATCGTAGTATTCAACAAGATTCTGAATGAATTCCATAGTTAAAAATTATACATCAGTTTTTCAGATTTTCAACGAAAAGAAAAACAGGAATGCGGGGATTTTTTTTTGCGTTTTGCGGGCGGCAAAAAAAAGCCGCTTCCAACTGCGGGCGGAAGCGGCGTAATCGTCATCAGTCAAGCGACTGCAAATCCTGAATGTGCTCCGAAGTGTCGCGCTTTCTTGTTGCGGACGCAAACAACTTGTTCAAAAGCTCCGAGCAGTTGTCCACCATGATTTCGTAGATTTTTGGAATCAGAAGCTGCTTGTTCACCGGATCCAAGCCACTCTGACCGGCTTTTGTCTGGAATGCGAATACAAAAAGCTGCCCGGATTCCGTTTGGCGCGTCATGTAAAGAACAGCATCCGAGCGGAAGCGCAGTCCATGAATGGTGAACGCAATGTCAGGCACTTTCTCATAGTCGGCAAGCTGTAATTTGCCTTCCGGAAGTACGATTGAAAAATGCGAGATGCTTATGTCAGAAAGCCGGCTTTGGATGACGCCAGAAGTTTCGGAATTGAACTGAATGGAGCAGTTTGACGAGCAGACGGCGCGGACGTTCTTTCGTCGTCCCATTGCCTGGTTTGCGTACAGAACCTGCTTTATGAGCGTGAAGTTGTTCTTTTTTTGGTATTCAAGCTGAATGCAGCCGCACTGAACGCCGATTGTGTACAGATACTGGCGCTCAAGCGTCTGCCGCTCCGTCGTGGACTGGCGTTTGGCGTACAGTACGCCAAAAAGCGCGTTGGGGTATTTGTCCTGCATTCCCTTGATAAGGTGAGACCAGCTTGTTCCCGGAAGCGGCGCGTCGATGTTAAAAAACAGAATGGAATCCTTGAATACGGAAAGAATGATGTCGACCTTCACTTCAATCGGCAAAAAGATGTCTGTGTCGATAAAATAGCATTCGTAGCCGGAGGTTAAATATTCCTCAAGGTAAGTTTGAGGAAAAAGAGTTTTGTCCGGGGCGATAAAAAAGGTCTTTCGTCCTTTTATAATTTCATCTATAAGGTTGCTCATCTAGGTTCTTCCTTTTGTTAAAAATGGGTGGGGGGGGGGTAGTACATTCTGAACCCTCCCGTCCATTTGCTCATTTTACATCATATATCTGAAAAACGAAAGAAAAAAAGAAAGAATTAGAATGCGCACTGCATGCTGTTTTTTGCGCTTTACTCACCGCAAAAAATTGCGTAAAATTGCAGAACTATGGAATTTACACAAGAAGCAATTGACGCTTTAACGGTCAATGAAGTTGAAATTATGAAAAAGATTGCGGAAGAGCTTTCTATCCGCATGCAGCAAGTCAGTGCAGTTATCAGTTTGGTAAATGAAGGTTGTACCATTCCGTTTATCAGCCGATATCGAAAAGAAAAGCATGATAATTTGAATGAAGTACAGGTTCGAGATACCGACCACCTTTTTAAGACATATAAAAATCTTGAAGAACGCCGCCTAGAAATAGTAAAGGGAATTTTTAAGCAAGGTAAGCTTACCGATTCTCTTTACAACGCTTGTATGGGTGCTACAACTCTTACCGAACTGGAAGATTTGTGGGCTCCGTTCAAGAAAAAGAAAAAGACCCGCGGTATGGTTGCCCAGGAAAAAGGTCTTGAGCCACTTGCCGATAGCATGCTCACAATGACAGATAGCCAAATCGAAAAAGAAGCAGAAAAATACATAAAAACAGACAACGAGGATGCCGCTCTCAATGTTGAGACTGTTGCAGACGCTTTGCAAGGGGCGCAGGATATCTTAGCTGAGCGCGTAAGTCAGGACACAAACAATCGCTCCAGCATTCATGACCTTTATATGAGCGAAGGTAATATCAAGACAAAGGGTATTGTTCCTGATGGTCAGACAGAAGAACAGGCTGCAAAAATGTCCACATACCAGATGTACTGGGATTACACAGAGCCTTTGAGCCAGATTAAGCCGCACCGCATTCTTGCAATTAACCGCGCAGAACGAGAAGGTGCTTTGGATGTGACGATTGATGTTGATGTGGACAGTGCTGTAGACCTTCTTACTCGCCGCACTGTTGTAAACAATAAATACCACAAAGAAGCAATTGAAGACGGTGTTGTGCGCCTTCTTTCTCCTGCCGTTGTGCGAGAAATCCGTAGCGACGAAACAGATGAGGCTGACGACCACGGAATTGGTATTTTTAGCGAAAACTTAAAGAACCTTTTGATGACGCAGCCAATCAAAGGAAGTCGCGTTTTGGGAATTGACCCTGGTATTCGTACTGGTACAAAATGTGCCGCTTTGGACGAAACAGGTAAGTACCTGGGTTACTTTAAGATTTTTCAGGTTCAGGATCCACAGGATGCTTACAAGCAGCTCAACGATGCAATCGACAAGTACGATATTCAGGTTGTTGCAGTCGGAAACGGAACCGGTAGCCAGGAAGTTCAGGAAGTTGTTGCTAAGGTTATCAGCGAAAACTATGCTGACGCAGATGTAAAATACACTGTTGTAGACGAATCGGGCGCTTCTGTATATTCTGCAAGCGAAGTTGCAACAAAAGAATTCCCTGAGCTTGACCTTACAATCCGTGGTGCTATCAGCATGGGCCGCCGACTTCAGGATCCACTTGCAGAGCTTGTAAAAATTGACCCTAAGGCAATTGGTGTTGGTCTTTATCAGCACGATGTTAACCAGAAAAAACTTGGCGAAACTTTGGACGAGGTTGTAGGTTCTGTAGTAAACCAAGTTGGCGTAAACTTGAATACAGCCAGCTACATGCTTTTAAGCTATGTATCAGGTATTACAATGGCAACCGCAAAGAAAATCACGGAATATCGCGATGCTAACGGAAAAATTCTTAGCCGTGAGGATTTAAAGAAAGTTCCAGGGCTTGGACCAAAAGCATTTGAGCAGTGTGCGGGATTCCTTAAGATTGCAGAAAGTGCTGACCCATTGGATAACACATGGGTTCACCCAGAAAACTACGAAGTTGCACGTGCCGTATTGCCAACTGTAAAAGCAGGCGGAAAAATCGATAACGCAACTCGCAAGACGCTTTGCGAAAAATATAATATCGGCGAAACAACTTTGAACGATATTATAGAAGAATTGCAAAAGCCAAACCGCGACCCTCGTGACGGATACCCAGCACCAATCATGCAGAAAGGCGTTGTTCAGTTTGAAGACCTAAAAGAAGGAATGAAGGTAACTGGTAAAATCAAGAATGTAGTAGATTTTGGTGCCTTTGTTGATATTGGACTCCACGAAACCGCCCTTATCCATGTTTCTGAATTAAGCGACAACTTTGTTACAGACCCAATGGAAGTTGTAAAAGTTGGCGACATCTTTGAATTTACAATCATCGGTTTGGATAAGGACCGCAAACGAATCAGCCTTAGCTTAAAGAGCGATGCAGCTTCCAGAATCGGTCAGTCTGTTGCAAGCCGTGCGGCAAGTCGTGCTGCTAGTGACGGAGCAGGTTCCGGAGACACAAAACGCAAGGTTGTGGTTGTACGAAAAGGCACGGCAGGAGCTTCAAAGCCTGGTGCAAAAGATGGTGCAAGACAGTTTTCATCTTCTCAAAGAGATCGTTCTTCAAACCGCAACTACGGCAGCGACGACGGAATGAGCTACAATCCATTTGCAGCGTTGTTGAAGCGCTAGGTTATTCGTGCGGGGCTGATTCCTTCGGGTCTGCAAGCAGTGCCCCTCTGATTGCAGAGGGATTAGTTCATTCTTTGCAAAAAAAAATAGCGCAAAGGAGAAGTTGCATCCTTCAAAAACACCCATTTTTGCAGCCGCGTAAGCGGCAAACTTTATAAGTTCCAAGGCAAAAATGAGTGTAGCAAGCTAGCTTGCGGTTTTGAAGGATGAACTTCGACTGAAAG
>ERZ842401.3420-NODE-3420-length-19763-cov-7.910037_pt1 | contig 19763 bp, 19 predicted proteins | sample MGYA00521270_ERZ842401 | MGnify/ENA primary metagenome ERZ842401 (study PRJEB31892, sample SAMEA3878208) | bioreactor metagenome | biome: Moose rumen | place: Sweden | collected 2011-10 | study: EMG produced TPA metagenomics assembly of the PRJEB12797 data set... | reverse complement strand
CTACGACTTTAGTGGCAAACGGATTCTTCCGTTCTGCTCCCACGGCGGCGGCAGGTTCGGGCAGAGCCTCACCGCAATCGCCAAGCTCGCGCCGAACGCACAGATTGGCGACGGACTTTCAATCCACTATTCGGGCGGAAACTCGCTTTCTAAAGATGTGGAGAAGTGGCTGAAGAAGGTCGGGGTGAAGTAAAAAATCAGAATGAGAAAGCAAGAGCCGTAGGCTTTGGAGCGAGGGGGCGACTTCCCCCTTAGTAAGTCGAATTCCTTCTGTTCTTTTCGAGCTGCGCGATGCTTGACATCTCGCTTGCGGTGAGCGCGAAATCTCAGATTGCATGGTCTTCGATGATGTGCTTTTCGTTGGAGCTTCCGGGGATTGCGATGTTGCCCGCCTGAATCTGCCAGCGTAAGACCACCTGCGCGATTGCGTTTTCATCGTGCCGCTCTGGTGGTATGGGTGCGTTTCGTTCTGAAGGAGCGCGGGCTTTATGCTCGTCGCCTTTACCATGCGGTCAAAGTCACCCGGCTCGTAGTAGTTTGAAAGACCGATTGAACGGAGTTTCCCCGCCTTTACCGCGCGTTCCATCGCCTTGTACGCCGCCACATCGTTTGACGGCTACGAGTGGTGCAGAATCATCAGGTCGATGCAGTCCAAGCCGAGCCGTTTGAGCGAAGCGTCAACCGCCGCGTCTCCGTTTGAGAAGTCGATCGTCCACATCTTTGTGGTGACGAAGATTTCTCCGCGCGTGCAGATTCCGTCCTTGATTGCGCGGCGGATTCCGCGCCGTGTGTCGGTCGCTGCGCGCTCTTACCTAGTTTGCTTTACAGCAAACCAGCGAATTATATCGATGCGAGTTTTTGCAAAGCAAAAACTCGGTGAACACGCGATAGCGTACGACGCATCTCGTAGCCTGAGTTGAGCGTGACTGTGCCGCGCTCCAAGTCAAATTCGGGTGCGCTGTTCTGCGCGTTGCAAGCAAGATTCAAAAATAATAGTGCTATAAAACCAACCACGGCGTAGTCGGGAACATCTTTAGTGACGGCGTTTCCCACTCCCACGACAGCGTGTTTTCCCACGCACACACCGGGCAGAATTGTTGCACCTGCACATTCGCCGCAATCCACGCACCGTCCTCAATCGTGATTCCTCCGCAAGCCATCGTAAGGATGGTTGCTCCCGATGTAGACATTCTTTCCGATTTTCACGCGTCGAAGCACACTCCCTGAAGCGGGGCAGTCAGAACGCTTCCTTCGCCAATATTCTCGCCGAACAAGCTTTTCAACGTTTCTTTGTATTCGTCCGTAAACGGCATTGGGTCGCCGACGGGCGCAAGATTCCGCTTGAAGAGGTGATTGCGCTTGCGACTAACTACGCTGATTGAAAGTGGAATGAAAGGCTTTTGCAACAAGATCATGCCGTAACTTGTAAGAAAAAGCGAGCTGGAGCGAGGAAAACTCGAGCCCCTTTGTATGCTTGTTGCGTATACTTGCATACAGAATTAGCATTGTACTTTTTCGCGGTAATCATTTACACTTACATAAATAATAGTTCAAGGAGCATTTTTTATGGAGCAGACAGTACACTTTCCAAAAATCTCAAGACTACTGGTAACGATTGCCGCACTCGCGCTTTTGGCGGGCTGTGCGTTCGCAAAGGAAAACAAGGGCGCGGCAACCTACAAGACCCACGAGACGAAAGACACTTCCGCGCCTGTGGTTTACTTTACGCGCGATATCTCGGCGGCGGGAATGCTCCGCCTGTACAACGCGCTCGGCTGGACGGCAAACGGAAAGACGGGCGTAAAAATCAGCACAGGCGAGCCGCCCGCGTCAAACTATCTGCGTCCTGCGCTCCTCAAGGACACGGTGCAGAAAGTGAACGGCACGATTGTCGAGTGCAACACCGCCTACGGCGGAAGCCGCGCCTCAAACGCCATGCACAAGCAGGTCGTAAAAGACCACGGCTTTCTGGCCATCGCTCCGTTTGACCTCTTGGACGAGGACGGCTCCATGCTCATTCCCGTTTCGGGCGCAAAGCGGCTCGTCAAGGGCGATTATGTCGGCTCTCACTTCAAGAATTACGATTCCTACCTCGTCATCTCCCACTTCAAGGGACACGCGATGGCAGGATTCGGTGGCGCAATAAAGAATCTTTCCATCGGCTTCGGAAGCGGACAGAGTACGAAAGAAAGCGGCAAGGTCTACATTCATTCGGGCGGAACGAAGACAAGCGGCTCAATCTGGGGCAGCCAGCTGCCGTTCCTTGAGGCGATGGCTGAGGCGGCAAAGGGCGTGTGCGCGTATATGGACGGCGGGAAGAACATCGCGTTCATCAATGTGCTGAACCGCCTGAGCGTGGACTGCGACTGCGACGGAAACCCGCACGAACCCGACATGCACGACATCGGCATTTTGGCAAGCCTTGACCCGCTCGCAATTGATCAGGCAAGCATAGACCTAGTGTATTCCGCCCGCGACTCAGGCTCGCTCATCGAGCGAATCGAAAGCAGGCAGGGGCTTCACACGCTGGACTATGCGGCAGAAATCGGCTTGGGAAGCCGCTCCTACCGCCTTGTGGAGATTAAGTAAGTGCTTGAAATACTGCGCCACGAAGCGGTCTACCTGTGGTATTACTTTGACCTCCAGCTGCGCCAGATTTTTTGGTATTGGGTAGTCGGTATTGTCATCGGCTCGTGCGTCTCCGTATTTGCGAAGAACTGGATTCATCATGCGGCGGAATGGGTGGGACGGCGCGTGCCGGGCTTTGTCGGCTTGGTGTTTGCAAGCGCGCTCGGCATCGCCTCCCCGCTCTGCATGTACGGCACGATTCCGATTTGCGCCGCGTTCTCGCGAAAGGGCATTAAGGACGATTTTCTTGCGGCGTTCATGATGAGTTCGATTCTCTTGAATCCGCAGCTGATAATCTACAGCACGGCGTTGGGCGGCGCGTTGCTCGCCGTGCGGATTGCCTCCAGCTTTGTGTGCGGCATTGTGGCGGGCTTGGTCGTGCGCGTGTTCTTCTGCAAGGATAACGCAAAATCATACTTTGATTTTACCTCTTTTGACGAGCCGCACAACCGCGACACTGACCCGAACATTGTTCTGCGTCTGCTCAAAAACATCTGGCGCAACATCAAGGCGACAGGCTTATGGTTCTTGCTTGGCGTGGCTCTTTCAGCGGTGTTTCAGCGGTATGTTCCTGCGGACGCAATGGCAAAGCTCTTCGGCAAGGAGCATGAGGGCTTCGGTCTGTTGATGGCGGCAACGGTCGGCGTTCCGCTCTATGTGTGCGGCGGCGGCACTATTCCGCTCATCATCCAGTGGCTTGCCGACGGCATGAGCGCGGGAAGCGCGGCGGCGTTCATGGTTACCGGCCCCGCCACGAAGATCACCAACCTGGGCGCGCTCAAGATCGCGCTCGGAGCAAGGCATTTCGTCCTGTACATCGCGTTCGTCATCGCCTTCTCGCTTGCGACGGGCGTGCTGGTGAACCTGCTTTTGTAGGGCGGACAGACAGGGGGGCGGCGGACAGAGGCGGCGGCGTGTCGCCGTTCGCCCTTCACCTGCCGCCGTTACGCTTGTCATCGGAGCAAAACACGCTAGTCAACGGGAAGAAATACGCTTGCTATCGGGAAGAAACACGCTTTGTCAACGGGAAGAAACATGCTAATAAGCGGGGGCGCACTCTAGCTAGATTGTGCTTTCACTCTAGCTAGAGTGTTCTCTTAATCTAGGTAGGGTGTTCTGCTGATTTAGCTAGGAAGACTTGCCCATCTGTCCGGATGCTGCGGAATCCTGCCGTGCTGCCTGCGTATTGCCCGGCGGCAGCTGATGGAGCGGAGCAAATATACTGCTTTTCTGCGCTTCCGGCAAGTGCCGCCGTGAGTGCGGCTCGCGTCGGGAGTCCGATTTAGCCCTGCGCCATACACTTTGTCATACCGCTTCCCCTTTAAGAAATAGAAACAACATCAGTTTTTGCTAATATGTCCCCGATTCTTTTATTTGATGTCAAATAAACTATAAATTCCATCCAACTCAAAATCCAAGTAATGTTTCTCAAGATTCTTTTTCCTAGAGAAGCATCTTCTTTTGTTTCTAAATCTATAATCTTTAATTTCATTATTTTCTTTCCAAAACTTCCGTTTTTAAATGCATCTTTAAAAACAAGCAAAAAATAAGCAAAAAAAACGCAAAGAAAAGCTCTCGGCATTATTACAGTTGCATTATTATTTCCTTGAAGTATTGGAATCATTACAAAAATAAAAAAAGGAATATCATAAATTAATGCGATAATTATAAAATCAATGATAAACGCTCCGATTCTTTTTGAATCCATTTTTTTCTCCTCCAGTACCGCAGTGCGGTGTCCTCATAACAACTGGTTGTACCGCAGCGGGCTTGACCCGCTGTCGGTTACGAACCTTTGTTATACGTTATTTATTTTAACCAAGCGTTTATAAACTGCTTAGTAATCATTCTTTTACCATATTCTGTTGTTGACGGATATGCATCACCAAAATCTAAACATTTTCCAGAAGCATCAAATACTTTTCTGCCTTTTACCATTAAATTGATATTTCTGGAAATCCCATTTTCATTTATTTCCATTATTACAATATAATTTTCATCTGAATTATATACATCTTTGGATATTAGTCGGACTTTTATTCCGCTCTTTATTTCTATCCAGATATTTAATAAAATATTTTCCAAACTGACTCCATTTATTTACAAGATTTAGATTTTTCAATAAAACCGACTATATTTTCCATGAAGATTTTCTCCCGCTTGAAATAGTCTTCTTCTGAATCTGTTTTTTGATTGCAGGCTTTTGAGATTACTTCTGCATAATTTTCTGGAAGTTTTTGCAGGCTGTGGGAATAATAAATTGCCCTGTCTTCTGCCGGAGAATAAAATCCATTTAAATAAAATAAGGCCCGTATTCCTGCTCTTATTGCTGTGTTCAAATTCTCATGTAATTGAATGAATGCATCTCGGCGATACCAGCGATCTTTTTTGTAATCTGAAATAAGATAATGAATGTAACCAAGCGAACCATTCAGATTATTTTCTAAATCTTCTTTTACAAACTGATTGATTTTTACAAGTTCATTTTTATAGGAATTATTCGGGTCGTATAAAATCTGGGATTCCAATACAGAAAATTTTCTCGGCTCCTCAAACTTAGAAAACATATCTGTATCAATAAAATCAGTGAACAAAATCTCAAACCATATACCATCAAGTTTTATACAATGAAAAGGAATTTCCGGTTCTTGATTAGCACCAAAAATTTCTTCTGCTGTAATACTGCTGCCGTTTTTACGCATAACGATTAAATCGACCATACCATTGTATTCGCCGTTTTCTTTTTTCTGCGGAAAATAATCACCTCTGGAAACGCTTCCAGATAGAAGAATTGTTTCAATTTCTGATTTATCTATTGAATTTATGAAAGTGGAGGTTTTCTCTTTCATTTTCTGTATAAAATCTTTTTGTTGTTCAATAATTACTTCTTTAGCTTTCATACTTTTTCCCGTTTCCAGCCCAGTGGGCTGTGCGTATAACATTAGCCTTAAACGGTTTTGCGGCTTGACCGCAAAATCCGCTTTGAAGGCGTTGTTATGTGATTTTATTTACTACCCAAATACCAGTTTTTTTAGAACCTTCACGCACAACAATCTGTTTTTCTCGTAAAGATTTTATTGCACGTGCTACAGTTCTCATTGAAAGTCCTGTTAAAGAAACAATTTCTTCTGTTATTATTGAAGGATTCTTTTTTATTTCTTCAAATACTGCATTTTCTGAAACGGATAATTTTAAAGTGCCATTTATTATGCCATCAGTATTTTTTATTATGTCATTTCTTGTGTCATTATCTGTTCCTTTTGGCACAATAAAATCCTTATCAAAATGGAATACTACATGAAAAAAATTAGGTGAAATGTGAAAAATATCAGGTTTATAAACACTCATCATACGATTCATACCGCTTCCAAGTTGCTCTACAAACTCTGTATCTTTGAAAATTCTCATAAGTTCTCGACTACGAGGACGAGATATTCCGCTTGTGAGTTCTTCTTCGGTCATACCAGCAATCAAACCACCATAGCTTGTAATTTCTAATCTGTCACTAAACAGCTCAAATACTGGCGTCATTAAATCTGTATAATCATTATGAACAAATGCATTTATAACAGCTTCCCTCACAGCAACAGAATCATACATTTGCTGTTCCATGCGGAATTTATCAGTAATTTTTGTGAATGTCTTATTTTCTATGCGAAGTTTATCCAAAACCCTGTCGGTTGCTTTTAACAATGAACAATAGCCAAGTTCTTCATTTTCTATCAAATCAACCTTATTAGTTCCTGAATACTTTGCAACCTTAATCGAAACTCCATTTTCATCTGCAAGTAGATATGCAAGCACATTGTATTTTCCATCAGGAGTATATAATTCAAGAGTCTTGGCAAATTCTGCATTCAGATTTTTTCCATGTTCCTCGTAATAAATTCGTAACTGATTGAAAGTCAAATCTTGACGCGGAGATTCAATTACTCGCAGATTACTTCGTGTTCTTCGTGCAAAAAGATTTTCAATCATCTGTGCTGTCAAACTTTGTATTTGACTTCCGATTCTAATAAAGCAACCTTCAGGAGTCATTCCTTGCTGTTTTAGATAATATGGTTTTTCTGTACCGCTTGAGACATTAACTTTAATGTAAAAAATTGGTTTTTTGTCCAAAGTTTTTTCCAGAATAATGTCATATAACCCAAGTGTTTCGGGAGCTATGTTATTTTTTATTCTATCTGCTATTTGCAGTTGAACTTTATCGGGATTTTCTACACCAATAATTTCGCCATCGTCATTTACACCAATATAGATTGTTCCGCCTGTTGTACTATTGAGATATGCCACAATACTTCGCTCAAAACGCTCGTTTAGAATGAGTTTGAATTCGTGAAATTTTGATTCTGGCTGTAAAAGCTTATTATACATTATGAACACCTCTCAAGATTATGCTTTTAAATATATCTCAAATTTATCTCTAGGAATTTTTAGATATTCTAAAACAACAATAATCAAATGCACAAAATAATTTGTAGCCAAATTCGTTTCAATATAAAAGTTGTTCATAATCCTAACAGGTTTTCTAAAATCTTCATCTGCAGCAGAAAAGTATTTTCTACCAGATTTAGATTTAAAGCGAGGATTATCAGCAAGACTCCTTATTTCATCTGGAAGTTTTTTTGCACAATAAGAAATAAATGCTGTATATAAATCTACCCAAGAATTAATATTTTCAAACGGAACATTTCCAAAAATAAATCCAATAGGGGTAGTGTATTCAAAATCTTCCTCAAGAGAATGTTTTTCATTTTTTCGCAATCTTTCTATTTGAGGATTTTTAACTTTGATTACGATTTTCTTTTGAGCCTTTATCTCTTCATTTATAAATACATTATTTTGATTTTCAGTTTCTGAATTTAATTTGTCAGTAATGGATTGTGCATTTTTGAACTCTTCATAAACAGTTCTAAAACATTCATCTAAAAGGACTTTTAAATTTTCTTCATCAAGAGAATAATAATTTATATATGCCAGCTTTCTATTTAATACTTTTAGAAATTGCCTATACAAGTCTCCCAATTCAATACTGACTTTGAATTTTTCAACATTGGAATAAAAGTTTTTATAAATTTGCTGAATATAATTATCAAGGCCTCTATTGAATGATTTATCATACCAAACATCGATTTCATCTTGTTTGAGTTTCATGTACAGCTCTTTATCGTCTATCAGATATGCGGTAAACCATAGTTTTTTTAGATAAGCACGGTTAGTATCGTAATAGCGTTCGTGATTTATTTTTCTTGGTTCGCCTTTTTCAGTATATCCCCACCGAGTTTGTATCAATTCTGGAATTAAAATTATGTTAATAAACGCCCACATTCCATTATCTGCCGCAATTGACGGAGTTATATCAAGCCATTCAACAAGTTTTAAACCTAATTTTCTATCAAAAGAAGTTCGTTCTTGTGCAGAAGCAACAGGCTTTAGACCTTCAGAATGCATAAAGCTTATTATATTAAAGCGAAGATTTTCAATTTCTTTTAATTCAGCGCGATTTCCCATCGGAAGCCACTGTAGATCAGAATCTGTAGCAGTGTAATTGTAGTTACCTTTTGATTTTATCTGATTTTCTACAAACTGAATTTTTTCTTCATATTCAAATGATTCAAGTCTTGGATATATTTTCGCCATTTCGCTATTCCCCAAAAGTCAGAAGATAATCTTGTAATGCACAAATAAAACTGTTGTATACTTTGCTATCATCGCTATGAGCTTTCTTTCTTAATTCTTCTATCGATTCATTACTAAAATAATACTTTTGAAGATAACTCAACAACCTTGCATAAACATAGCGAACTGTATGATTATCAGGATTTTCTTCTTCGGGCATTTCAAAAGTTTCATCATCCAATGCATTCATTATCAATTGCTTATAAACATCATAAACTATCATATTCAGAAGGAAGTCTTTACCTTCATTTTCTTTTATATCATTTATTCTATTGAATTGAGGATGCTGATTATTAAAGTACAAACGGTACGCAGTTGCAAAATCAACATCAAGTTCAGTATGATTTCTCTGCAAGAAATAAAGGGCATGTGCAGGGAAACCATTCTTTTCAAAGTCAATGTCTGCAACAGGAAAATATGATTGTTCACCTTCAAGAATTACTGTTTTTGTCTCTTCATATAAAATAGCGCCTATATCTTTAGCAAGCAATCTGGTTTCAAGTGTTTCTTCAATTTCAATATCAAGAACTTCATCAATAGATAAAATCAAAGTTATTTCAATAATACCTGCAATTTTTTCTCCGGGAATTTCTCCATCAAGAGTTATTTGAGATGTTTCTGTTGAAAAGGGTATTTTCTTTATCAATCCATGGATACTGGTACCTTCTTTATCGTTTCTTGAATGGTAGAGAAGATAAAAGGATGTCTTTCTGTCTGATCTAATGTATTTTATTAAATCTGAAGCATTATAATACAACTCACAACAGACTTGTACATTTTCATTTTTCTGCCAGCCCGGAAGTTTCTTTGCTTTATCTCTTTTTTCAATTGTTACAGTATAATCATTCAAAGACCAGTGAGACTCAATTAATTGATTCGATATTTGTTTGTAAGTAAAGATTTTTTCAGCCATTTAGCTCAACCTTCTTCATTTGAATGTCAAATGCACAGTTTATATTGCTCTCAAGAATCAGTTTGTAATCCCCAGACTTTATAATCTTGAACAAATTACCAGGTTGCTTTGGCGGAGTCATGCTGTTTGTTCCACTTCTATCAGTAAATGACAGATATTTGATTTTTATTTCATTTTCTAGAGCAATTTCTGATTCTTTTGGGTCAGAAGATTTAATAACCGGAGTTAGATCAATAAGCATAGGAATACTATTTTCGATTTTGGCTTCATACGAAACTGTTAGAATCGTTGAATTATTTTCAATAGAAAGTTCTACAGGAACATTTTTTCGGGTAAAAGAGCTTTTCTTTTTTGTTTCTCCTGTTTTACGAGTATCATCTGAAACAGTATCCGACGCACCACCTATAAATCCAAAACCAAGTTTTGAACCGAATTTTTGAGCAACAAGACCTGATATGGAAGCAGTATTACCAATACTTGTTTTTATATCGAGGCATTTTTTTACACTTTCTGGTAAAACTTTATTTAATTTTCCTAAATAATTGAACGGAAGAAGGTCGCTATGAGTCCATTGGTTATGTGTTTGATTTTCTATATCACGGAAATAATGTTCAACTTCATGAGAATCATCTCCATTTTGTCTATGACCTAATCGGTTTGTATGAAATAAACCGAAACAGGTTGTATGCGTATTGCTTACATCAACATCAACTTCTTCATATTTTACAATGAATTCAACATCACGCATTAAAACAACTTGAGGTTTTGAAAAATCAGTATTTATGTATTTATCATACATAAAAGGTCGAATACCAACTTTTTTTAAGAAAATACCACCAAGTTCTACATATGGCCGTTCAAAATTTACAAGGACAACATCATCATTGTTCGAACCAGCCTTATGCGAATAATAATCAACGCAATTTCTAAATGCTCTTGAAAATGTCGAATATGGGTAAGTCTCTGTCGGGTCTGGGATATTTTCTGTAATATCATCTCCATTTAGAAATAGACTAAAATCTATTTTCTTTTGAAGATTCTGTGTTATGATTTTTGGCCAAAACCAATGACAGATAAGCGCGGGAATTTCTTCTTCAAAAGTAGGCTCGAAAGATTCCAGCCCATCTTTCACAGTTGCCTTCATAATAAGAATATCTGTGCCAGTTTCATTTTCAGAAAAAGAAGTTAGTCCAAATTTTTTTGCTAACAAATCGGCTTCTTCTCCATTTATTGGCTTTGCATATGTTGTTCCATCAGAATATTTTCCTTCTGCTCCCCACCAGCAACGACTTTCTTTTTCGGGTAAACGGTCATCAACCCTGCAAATAATAAAGCGAGATTGATATTGGTTAGAAACTTTTGAATAAATACGACTATAAACTACAATAGTACGAAAATCAGAATATTTATATAATGCAGCTTTTCCAAAACCATACGAGCCACCAGAACCTTTATCTTTTACATCATCATTTCCTGTCATGTAGATAAAATGATGAAATTTTTCTTCTACATCGCTTTCTCGTTCTTGAAACCCATTATAACCTGTGAGCCCAGTTGTATTTCGGTCTGAAATTTCAAGGTTGTAATAGGACATAAGGATATTTTTTTCCAAAGATTGCCCGATTTTTCCAGTCTTTTTAAAAAGATTTGAAATAAATTCGACACTATCTTTTGAAAACTTATAGCACTTCAAATTTACTTTTAATGGCTTGTTATTATTCAAATGTGCATCATAAGAATTCTGGATAGCTTCTCTTAATAAAACTTCTGTTTGCGAAAGTCCTGTATTTGCGATTGTTCTTGTTACAGCTTTTGTAGTTGTTCCACCGGCACGAGGCTTATAAATACTTTCAAATAATTGGACTTCCATTTTTTATTCCTCATCTTCAAAATCTGAACTAATATCAAGTGGAATAGACACATATTGGAACAAATCTTTATCCTCTATTTGAGGGAAGACAAAAATAAGTCCAATTAGATTTTGATTAGCCTTTAATTCCGTTTGCATTCCATTTTTGAATTTTGGAATACTGTCTTTGTTTATTGGATATATCAACAGCATACCAGGAGCTTCAATTCCTAATTCATCATAATACTCTTTTCGCAAACGAATCTGCTTTTCCTTTGCCGCGTTTTGGGTGTTTTTCCATGTTTCTGTATCAATATCAATCATCAAGTCACGGGCATCTCTGAAGTCTTTAAAATGAGCAATGTTTGAGTCTAGACCATCATTTAGTCTCGCACGATTTACAGGATAACATTTTATTCGCTTGTCTAATTGAAACTCTTCTTCACCATTTTGGAGAGTTTTTACAACGATATTCCAGTTTGATAAATGTCCTTTTTGTAAAGCTTTTTGGATATATGTTTCAAGAATTTCTTTTTTGCATGTATTGTTTTTCTCATTGAATTGATATGAATTAACATAAGACAACACATCTTGAACATTACAATTTCTGTATATCCATGCATTATTATGGTACTCTGCATTAGATGGTAAAGATGAAAGTAAAAGTTTTGTTGCATGAATATTTTGATTAATTAAATCTTCATTCCAGCGTTCAAGATTATATGTCTCCGAAAAAGTTCCTGCGAAGTTTATCATATTGATTTGAGCCGCTTGCATTGCCAGGGCTCTTGTAATACGCATACGGGGATGTGTTTTGATACGCATTGCAAAATCTTTTGGAGTAATATCAAAACTATAATTTGCAATCTCATCTCTAATTTCGTTTTCGACAGTACAGAGAAATCTAAAATTATTCAGTAAATCTTCTGTTGTCCAAATGCGTGATAAGTCTTCATATTTAGTTCTGTATCCAAACCAACGCCCCATTTGCAAAAGCGTATCATAAGTGTTGCTTGAACGCACAAAATAACTTACCAAAAGTCCTTCCAAAGTAAGACCTCGAGCAAGTGTATTTCCCCCAATAACAATAATTGCATGAGGATTTTCTTTGTCATAGGTCAATCTTTGTTCGGCAGGTCGTGTACTATTATCTACAACAATCTCTAAGTTTTTGTCAGAAACTACATTTAAGATTTCATCATATAATTCTTCAAATTCTGGAATTATATAGTCAGCCTCGTTTGAATTTGGAAAAAGCCTTTTAATTCTTTCGGATGTGTTTCGCTCTTTTTCAATGTCCCATGTTTTCTCAAATTCTGAAATAACAGTTTCATCTTTGTTTCTTAATTTTTCTTTTAATTCGTTGATGTATACTAGAATTAGTGACTCTGCATTTGCATGAACCGAAACACGCAAATCTATGTGAACAAGCATTGTAGAAAAATCTTTGAGACCACGTTTATATTTACAGGCAGTTGCGATAATAAAATAGTTTATTGCAGTTTTGATTGATTCTGGAATTTCTTTTTCAATTCCGTTCTTTAACTTTCTATATTCTTCAGGCTCTACGATATTTATAGCATCCAAGATTTCTGATTCAGGCTCTTCATCGCTACCAAATATTTTTTCAGAACCATAATAGTTTTCATTTTTATCAAGAGCATAAATAAAATCTTCTGGATAAAGGCTTTCCTCTCCCGGCAGTTCGTTCAACACATTTGCAAATGGGGTTGCCGTATATCCGACATAGGATACTCGTGGGAAAAGATTAATTAAATCCACAATAAGGCCGTTAATTGAACTATGCTTATACTCAGAGCCATCATCTTCATCTCGTAGAATAACATTTGGAGAATATTGGTCACATTCATCATCAATTATCAGAACTTGATTTTTTTTCCAAATATCTGAATTTGTTGTTTTTGAAAGCCATTGTAAAAGACTTCTTAAAGCATAAGGATTTTTCTTGAAAACACCGATAGAAACAGAGTTTCCAGCAAGCAAAGCTTCTGGATAGGGATGATTTTTTCCAATTCTGTCTTTTTCTGGCGTTAATAAATGCCAATGTGGTTCTTCAAGAATTTTTAAGTCCTTCATCAATCGAGTTTGTGTTTGCCAACGTAAGTTATTTGTAATACCTGATAAAACTATTATTAATTGGCAACCAACAGATGCGTACATGGAAATTATACCTGCAATACTTGCAGTTTTTCCGGCCTGAACATTTCCATAAACAAGACCTTTTTTGCAGAGATTTTTCAAGTCTTGGTTTGTAGACTTCATTTGAGGATTTGGCAAATAATTTATGATTTCTGTACATTGGCGAGTTAGATTTTTTATTCTTTCATTAGACCAATGTTCAGACTTCATCGTTTTTTTATAATAATTCCAATAGCGAAGTTCTTCTATCTGTGTCGAGAACCAAAAGTTATTCGATAAATGAATACCTTCTGCTTCATGTGCTAGTTTTAAAAGTGTACCTTTTATATATTCAATACAACTATGAACTTCTTCTTCTGACCAATCACGAGATTCATCTATTTTATTTTTAAATTCTTTCTCTAAGACTTCCCAATCATTATATTTTTGATAAAAGTGTAAAGATTCCTTTATAACATCTTTATCATAGCGTCCATCGTCAAAATCAAAAATATCCATATCTTATTATACCATAATATTCACAATTTATACTGTGTTTTTATAAAAACACAGAAAGTTTTACCTAAAACCTCGCGCCCCAGTGCGGGCGTCCACATAACAAATTTTCCCCATATCCGTAGTAAACTGGTTACACTGCAAAAGCAGAGATACAAACCAGCTTACCAATATTCCAAATCCTTATATATCATAAAAATAACCTGTTATCAAGGCATTTTACCAGTATCCGTGTAAACTGGCATCTAGATTGCCTACATCCTGTCCAGAGGGCTGATTACGCCAGAAGGACCTTTATTCAAGACATGAGTGTAAATCATAGCCGTGCTTACGTCGCTATGTCCCAGAAGCTCCTGTACGGTGTGAATGTCGTAGCCGCTTTCCAAAAGATGTGTGGCAAAGGAGTGGCAGCCTGCATTTTTGTTTATTCCCGCCTTTACGATAGCCTGCTTTACAGCCCTTTGAACCAAAGACTCGTCTATGTGCCACCGTCCCTCCCCTCCGGCCTTTGGGTTTACCCAGCGGTTTTTCTGCGGAAACATCACGTGCCTGTCCTTTTCATACCTGTAAGGTTTGCAAAAACCCTCTGCACTTCTTCCCTGCTGAATACAACTGGAATCCTTACGGACTTTTTTGCATGTATTACATCCGTAAGCTTTTCAACAGGCTCGTTCAGAACAAAGCGGAAATAGAACAGCAGGGCGCAAGTGCCTGATTCTGCGTGGAGGCGCTTACCTTCCTTTTTTTGTACCGCTCTATGGTGCATTTGCTGTAGCGGCGCACATCAAGGGCTTTCTGAAGCCTTTTTGTCTCACGCTCCAATGCTGAGGCAGGATTCTCCAGAGAGTCTTCTATATTAAAAAGCCCCGTACTGTACAGGCTTTCAAGAAGCATATCCGGGGCGGACTTTACGGCGGGATGAGCCATGCCTTTTGGGCGGGATTGTATTTCCTTCCCGGAACAGATTTTACGGCATTCAAAAGACTTGCGTCAAAGCATTCGGAAAGGAAAACGCAGTCATCGAACAGACATATTGCATTTTTCTTGTCTTGATTCCAGGTCTTAGATAGCCATACACATAACAAGAGCTTTACTCTTTTAAGCGCACTTTTTCCGGCAGACTTCCCTGCCCGAAAAAGAGACGGATGAACAGCCCCCCATCCCGCTCCGCAAACACAGATACGTTCAGAAAAAAGCCTGCTTGAACTATGATTCTATTTTATCAAGTTTTTCACGTTCCATCAAGACCCGCATCGGCAGTAGAACTAGCCTTGATTACGCCGCTTAGAAGCCAAGTGCTGAAATCCGTTCTACCACATCGATGGCTTTGCCGAAAGCTATCATTTTGCTTGATTTTTTGTACACAATAATCTATATTACAAAAATGAAGGCTGTATTATGGAAGAACTCGTACAACAGATAAAAAATCAGATGGAAACCAATTTCATCAATGTCCGCGAGCAGATTTTAAAGGCGGATTTGGCGGCGGTACTCGATGCGGAAAGCAATTCGCGATACATTTTTCACTACCTCCATTCGATGGACAGATTTTTTATGAATCCCTGCGATTACACATACGAGGGTGAACGGCTTTTTGGCATTCCTGAAAACTTAAGCGTAATCGATTCAAAGCGGGAGGGCTATGTGAGCAACCGCTCTATCGTTATTTCGCAAAAGCAGCTCTTGAATTATTTTGAATATGTTAAAAATAAAATCAATACGTATTTTGAAACGCTTACAACAGAGCGGCTCTTGCAAAAACCGCTTGGCTGTGAATACTCTCGGCTGGAGCTCATTCTGGCTCAATTCCGCCATCTGATGTGGCACGTAGGGCTTTCGAGCGCGATAACATTTTCTTCAACAAAAGAGTGGAATGCCTTTACAGGGCTGAAATCAGCTCCAACTCCACTTCTCCGCCGCTGACCATGCTATTTTATCATATATGAAGTATACGCTTCGTACCAGACATTGCGCTTAACGGGTCGGTCTCGGCGACACTGCTAAAACTGCCATACCAGTCCCAGCACCATTCTAGCACGTTGCCGCTCATATCACATAATTCTTCTTTCTCACTCCGTGCACTTGGATTCCATTATACCATGCGTAGTTTCCAAGTGTGTTTTCATCTTCCGTACCGCTCCCCTCCTGTCGATCCGTGTGTTTCTCTCGTCATTACGCAAAAGGGTGACAGGAATCTCCACGGTGCTTTCAGCCAGATAATTCTGGACGGCAGCCTCGCCGCCGTCAGTGCTGCGGTTATTCACGATTATGGCTTCCGTTATATGTTCACCTATTTCGGGCGTAAGCTGCTTTAGGACGCGCACAATCTGCTTCTCGCAGTTGTACATGGGAATAAATAGAAGAATCCTGCTCATAGTCTTTTCCTCGTAAGAGAGATATTACTTTTAGTAAAACTTAAACTTACTATAATAATAACAAAATATTACATAAAGTCAAGTACTCCTAAACTTTCCGTAATAATATAGTTCTATGGGCCAAATTAAGAGGATTCTCGGTAACAATATTCGCAGACTCAGAAATTCACGTGGCTGGACACAGGTATACCTTGCAGATGTTCTGGAACTCACACCATCATTTCTTACGCTTGTGGAATCAGGGCAGAGAGGTATGTCACTTGAAGTTATTGAAAATACTGCTGAAGTTTTCCATATTCCGATAGCATCTCTCTTTATAGACCATGATTCCTTTGAACTTAACTCGCAAAATAATTCAAACCTGCGAAATGTAGAATTAAAACGATTAAAACAGCAACTGGGAGACGGAATTCAAAAAATCATCAATGACTCTATAGAAAACCTTATGCAAAACGCCGACTAAGCACCAGTCCGAAACAGCCTTGATTATGTTCCGTAGAAGCCTTTATTACGTTCTGAAATAGCCTTGACTACGTTTCCTAGAAGCCTTTATTACGATCCCTAGAAGCCTTTATTACGATCCCTAGAAGCCTTTACTACGTTTCCTAGAAGCCTTTATTACGTTTCCTAGAAGCCTTGACTACGCAGCTTAGAAGCCACAAGGGCTGAAATCAGCTCTGCCTCTGCGTCCACTTCCCCGCCACTGAGGATGCTTTCCTCCAGCGGGGTGCCGAGCCTTACGCGCACAAGGCTGCCCGGGGACGGCGGGACGGCGGCTTTACAGCTTACGTGCAAGAAGTTTTCCGTCACCGCGTGGAAGGTGCCCGCAGTGCCGAGACCACAGCGCAAGGCGCGGCTGTTTTCCACAATGGCGGACAGCTCCCTGCCGGCGAAGCTCCTGATGTAGGCGAGCTTTTCCTGCTGAGCCAGCGCTGAAAGCAGCTTGACGCGCTCTCCCTTGATGCGTTCAGCCACCTGCGGCTTCATTGCGGCGGCAGGCGTACCGGGACGGGGCGAAAAGGGAAAGGCATGAATCCATGCAAAGTGCACTCGCTCGCACAGCGCCCGTGTAGCGGAAAAATCTTCTTCCGTTTCGCCGGGGAAACCGGCTATGATGTCGCAGGAAAGAAATGGCTCTGCTTTTGCCTGCCGCAAAAGGCTCGCCGCCCGTTCCACTGCGGCGGCACTGTAGGGGCGCGCCATAAGCGAAAGAATTCTGTCGCTGCCGGACTGCACACTTAAATGGAAAGACGGCTGCACCCGCGGTGAGGAAAGCTGTTCGCACAGCTCTTCGGTGACGTGCTGCGGGTAAAAACTGGAAATGCGGAAGCGGATGCCCTCTGTTTCCCGAAGCACTATACCAAGCAGCTGCGCAAAAGAAACACGGCTCCCGTCATCGCAAAGCCCCGCATACTGGCTTAAGTTCACTCCGGTAAAGACAAGCTCATGCACCCCCTGCCCCGCAAGCTGGCGCACTCGGTGCAAAACCTCCGCCACATCGAGGGACAGCGCCTTGCCCCGAGCCAGATGAATACGGCAAAACGTGCAGGCGTTGTTGCAGCCGTCCTGTATTTTGAGGGAGGCACGGCTGTGGCGCACAAAGGACGAAGTATAGAGCGTAAAGGGATTTTGCGGCAGAGCCATTTGCAGCAAAGCTGCAGGACGAAGCAAGGGGGCAGTTCCCTGCCGACTGATGAAGTCCGCAAGGGCTGCCGCATTAAAGCGCCCTCCCGAAACAGACAGCCCGTTATCGTCAGCCGCCATAGCAACCGCAATGCGGGCAAGCAGAGACTTATTCGTTCCTTTTAGGATGCATATCCGTTTGGGGGCAATGGCGCGGATTTCTTCGGCGCCAAGCTCGGCATAGCAGCCTGTCACGAGGAGGACGGCACGGGGAAGCTTCTCAAGCATGAGGCGCATAATGCGGCGGGCTTTCTGTTCTGCCTTGCCTGTCACCGTGCAGGTATTGATAATGCCCAGCACGCAGGAATCCAGCACGGCAGATGCCGCGGTCAGGTTTTCAAGGTCTATGGCAAAACCCGCCTTGGAAAAGCAATACGCCGCTCCCTCTGTCTCGTCCTGATTCAGACGGCAGCCGAGCGTTTCAAAGTGAATGAGCGCCATAAGCCTGCGGGGCTAAAGGCGGGACTGGCGGCGGTCTTTACCGGGGCTCGCGTCATACTGCAACGGATTAATGGTAAGGGCGCGGTCATAGGCAATGATGGCGGAAGCATAGTTCTTGCACTGCTCCCGCGCATAGCCAAGCCTCGTCCACCAGTCATCGCGCAGGGGCTCGCTCCTGACGGCTGTGGAAAGCGCAATGTCGGCATGTTGGAATTTAGACTGCTTGATATAGATTTCGCCCATATAGAAGTATACCCTGCCATAGCGCAGGGCGTTTTCGCTGGCATTTGCCGCATAGCGCTGAAACATATTCAGCGCCTCATCATTCTTGCCGAGGAAATATTTTGCCTCGCCAAGCACCTCCATAAGGCGGACGTCATAGGGATTGACTTTCCGTGCCTGCGTAGCACGCTCTTCCGCCTGCAAGTACATTCTGCTTGCTATGAGCGACCAGCACAGGACGCAGTAGGCATCCATATTGTTCGGTTTCTCTTTTATTTCGCTTTCGCAGATGGCGATAGCCTGCGCATAGTCTTTCTCGTTATACAGTCTGAGCGCGTCGGGCTTTGCCGTCGTCTGGGCAAAGGCGAGTGCCGCCGTCAAAAGCAGTGCTGCCGCCGTACAGAATCTCAGCAAGCGATTCATCACAAGCTCCTCATCTTATGCAGTCGTGGTACATTTTCCGGTAAAAACAGAGCCATGTTCAAGAACGATGTGCTCCGCAGAAATATCTCCGTTGACTGTTCCCGTCGCCGTCACATAGATAAGCCGCACGGCCTCTATATTGCCAAAGACCTTTCCGCGGATGTAGACACGGTCGGCAGAGATGGAAGCCTTTACCTCGGCTTCTGTATCAACGAGCAGGTCACTTTTCGATTCAATCTTGCCACTCACCCTGCCCTTGATGTAAAAAGGCTTTTCAAAGCTGATGCTTCCCGTAAAGTCAATATCGGGAGCCATCACTGTGTCGAAATCCTCCTCGTCTGTATCAAAGAGGTCTAAATCCTTCATATTGTTATTCCTCCCTGCTATTGTAATTAGAAATATAACGCAAGTCAACGCCCACTAAATCACCTGCCCGAAAGCGTCTTTTTCCAGCGGCTTAGCAGCTGCAGGGCGGCAAGCGGGGTTGTGTTGTCGGCATCGAGGGACAGGATTTCGTCCAAGATCATTTCTTCATCGCTGAACAGGGCACCTGTCAGGGACTGCTGCTCTTTCTGCTGCTGCTCCGCAGTGCTTTCGGCAATGGCGATGATGGGCTTTTCCGCAGCTTCATCCTGAATGCGGGCAAGGATGTCCGAGGCGCGCTTGATGACGGGTTCCGGCACCCCCGCAAGGCGCGCCACATGGATGCCGTAGCTGTTCGCGCTTGCCCCGTCGATGACCTTGCGCAAAAAGACAACGTTCGTTCCGCTCTCATTCACCGCCATGCAGAGCTTTTTCAGCAGGGGATGTTCAAGACGGGTGAGCTCATGGTAGTGGGTGGCAAAGAGCGTCTTGCAGCGCACCGTATTCAGAAGGTACTCGCTCACCGCCCAGG
>ERZ842401.3419-NODE-3419-length-19777-cov-3.967448_pt1 | contig 19777 bp, 22 predicted proteins | sample MGYA00521270_ERZ842401 | MGnify/ENA primary metagenome ERZ842401 (study PRJEB31892, sample SAMEA3878208) | bioreactor metagenome | biome: Moose rumen | place: Sweden | collected 2011-10 | study: EMG produced TPA metagenomics assembly of the PRJEB12797 data set... | reverse complement strand
CCTTCATCAGCATCGTGTTGCCCGAATCCCTCGACCGGGGATCGCAGATGCGCTCCGACAGTTCCGGGCTGGCTTCGATGAGGGCATCCATTCTCTGCTTACTGCCCCGCTTCGCCGTTTCCACAGTGGACTGCATCATCAGCAGGTCTTGCACCCAGTATCTGAGACAGAAGTCCAAGAAATTCAGTCGGGGAGATGAAAAAACGCCCCCTCTTCCTCGGTCAGGATTGACAGCAGGGACGCATCATTAAGATTTTCTTTCGCTGCCTCACGTTCGGGGCTGTCACGATTTAAAAGCAACGCTGCATTCAGAGTGGCGGTAATCTGTCCATCTCTGTGCAAAAAATGAAGTACCCCTCCTCCCGAGAAGCCCACTGGAAATAATGCCGTGCAATTTCGGAATGCCACAGTTCCCTCGTACAAGTGTACGTATCAGGTAGACTTTCCCCGTCGCAAACATATCAGAAATCACGGTCAACATCCGCGTTTACCTGTTGGTGGCCGGTATTCCTGTTTCTTTGATGTTCGGCCAAAAAAATACATCCTTCGTTCCCACCATATTCCTCGAAGAATCCTTAGTATGGACGCATCCCTGTCGTTTCGGTGTGTCTGCCATTTGATTTTTGCGCCCTTGTATTCAAGAGAGACCTCTGTCATGACCTGCTGGCAATACTATTCTGGCTGAACACGCAGAACGGAGGCAGATGCTGCATCATCGCAAAAACGGCAACATCAACGTTTGCACGTGCTTCTGATGGGGATTGGAATGATGGAGTGCATGGCTGAACAGGAGGATCGCATTGAGAAGGGGATCTGGGATCCTCTGCAGCACAAGAGAACGTGACGCATTTCTGTTCAAGGGGAATTCAGTGTACGCGTACTTGCGAAAGGCACACCGTTTTCCGTAAAAGGACGCATTGACATCTCGGATACGTCAGACAGACCATCGACCTTCCGCAGAGACAAACTCCTACAAAAAAAAGCGTAAAATCCACATATCCTGTGAATTTTACGCTTTTTTTCAGTCTGCCGGCATCTGAACCGGTCACTGTAAAAAACAGTCGCCCGTACGGTCACCTACCCGTGTTTTACACGGTCAAGAACTTCCGCACGCTTCGCATTGTTGAAGCGATCCAACGTTCCGACAAGATAACCGGTGATCCGACGAATACGCTCAAACTTCACACCTTTGCCGTACTGTCTTTCTGACGCAGATCCCTCCATTCTTTCTGTTTCTGCATTCTCTATTATCTCAACTGATGCTTTTTCATCTTCGTACATAGCAGGCGTCTCCGTTGCAGTTTAAAAAATACATCTGGAAAGGAATTTATGTTATGAATTTTTTGAAGAAAGCAAGTGCAGGACTGCTTGCACTGACACTTGGTGCATCTATGAATGTATCGTTTACTGCATCGGCAGAATCAGCCAATACTTATACTGTGAACATTCAGTTGATGCAGTTTCACAGTGAAGGACAGTCAATGGGCAATGCATCCATGAATCCGGAAGCACACATCGTTGTGAATGATGACGGAACAGCGGATATTCAGATTGATTTGGTGTCACTGACTTATCTGAATCAGGAGGGGTATCTTGGTAAATTGCAAAAAGTAACCAATATTGTTGCTGAAAATAAGTTCCATTATCCTACTGAAATAGAAACTGTTGATGCTGTTGTTCTGGAAGAATATACAGATGTTTACGATAATTTCAATAATCCTGACAGTGATTTTGTTGACCCTGAAGTAGAAGGAAAATGGTATCCGAAGAAAATCAGCATCCCGATTGATTTTGAAAATCAGGAAGATGATATTTTAGTGCAGGTGTATGTGCCTGTTATGGAATCCATTATGCCCGGCGGCGGTACAAAGTTTGCCGTTTTGGACATTGATTGGGACAGCCTTTCCGGAACAGAGCCGGAAATTTTATCGGGTGATGTAAACGGCGATGGAGCATTTAGTGTATCTGATGTGATTCTTCTGCAAAAATGGCTGCTTGCCGTGCCGGACACACATCTTGAAAACTGGAAAGCTGCCGATTTTTGTGCAGATGATACTCTCAATGTTTTTGATTTGTGCCTGATGAAAAGAGCATTGCTCAACGCATAATAAAGGAGTGTTATTTTTTGAATAAAAAATTATGGAAAACGGCTGTGATTGCTGTTACAGCTTTGACTTTCACAACAGGATTGATGCCGGCAGTTCCGCAAAAAAGCTATATTTTCGCATCAGCCGAAGAAACTGTTTCCGATGCTTATTCTGTCAGTATCAAGCTGATGCAGTTCCACAGCACAGAGGTTTCAATGGGCAATGCGTCCATGAATCCGGAAGCGCATATTGTCGTGAATGCTGACGGAACGGCTGAAATCCGGATTGATATGCAGTCCATGACTTATCTCGGACAGCAGGGCTATCTTGGATGGCTCAAAAAAGTGACAAAAATCGTTTCTGAAAATGAATATCAATATCCGACCGAAGTTGAAACTCTGGATGCAGTCGCTGTCGAGGAATACACAAATATTTATGATTTGTTCAACAATCCGGAAAGTGACTACGTTGACCCGATTGTTGAAGGAAAATGGTATCCGAAAGTATTAAGCATTCCGATTGATTTTGAAAATCGGGAAGATGAAATTCTGGTTCAGGTGTATGTGCCTGTTATGGAAAGCATCATGCAGGGAGGCGGTACAAAGTTTGCCGTTTTGGATATTGACTGGGATTCGCTCCGGAAAGAAAGTGGTTCATCAGAAGAACCGACAGAAACGACTGAATCGGAAACAACAGACACTACAGAAGAAACATCCACAACGGAAACAACTATTCAAACTGAAACAGAAACATCAGAAACAGAAACTACAGCCACAGAACCAACTGCTGTTACTCCCTCCGATTATGATAATCTCGAAGATGGAAAATACGAACTGCAAGCCGAAATGATTAAAGCTGACAGAACGAGTTATTCCATGTCAAACAACGGCATCAATCACACAGTTCAGCTTGAGGTCGTCAATGGTGAATATTTCCTGACGGTGCAGTTCAAGGGACTGGCAATTTATAACCAGTTCGGATATTTGCAAGACCTATACTATTATAATAAGGGCTACACTTATAATACTTATGGTCAGCCGGAAGGCTCTGTCACAAAAGCGGAAGTTGTTTCAACTTATGATGTCGTTGACCAGTACAACAGTGCAGAAAAGTTATATCCTGAACTGCTGAAATTTCCGCTGGTAGACAAGGCAGGCGGTGAATATGTTCCGCTGAGGGTATTTGTGCCGATTATGGAAGCCATCGCAGACGGCACAGGTACACAAAATGTTCTGATGAAACTCGACTGGTCGAAACTCGTGAAAACAAGTCAGGAGTTCCAGATTGAGGAACAGGAAGAACAGTCAAAGGCGTTTGACTATACCGATGATGCAACAGGTGTAAAACTTCATGCGGATTCCGGTGTTCTGCCGAATGATGTAACAGCCCAAATTACAGCTATTTCTGACGGTTCGGATTATGACACGGCAAAAGAAACACTCGAAAATTTCAGACTTTACAGCGTTTCTGTTTCATCGGATTTGAACGGAAAAATGCAGATTTCACTCCCTGTTGACGGTATTTCTGAACCCATTGTTTACAGAATCGCAGACGGCAAAAAGACAAAAATCAGCGGCACTGTTGCTGACGGCTATTTCACGTTCTCTGTCAAGGAAACCGGAAATTATGCAATTGGTTCAGCAATCACGACTACAACGACTTCCACGACTGTAAAAAATTCAACCACAACTACAGTCAAAACTGCCACAACTTCGGCTGTTTCTGCAACTTCGGCAACATCAGCAGACTCTGCACCGAAAACAGGTGACAAAGGTATCTCTGCCGGAATCGCAGGACTGACAATTGCAGGAATATCGGCATTTATCAGTAAAAGGAGAAAGAAAAAATGAGAAACACACAGAAAATCGGAGTGTTTCTCACCGGAATGCTCCTGATTTCAGGCTTTGGCATGAATCTGACAGCAAAAGCCCTTGACAACGGCATTTATACAGCGAAATGTACCCCTTATTATGTGCATCCGGTCACGGGAACGGTCGAGGACAGAGGCGGAATTGATTCTGTCGGCATCGGTCAGCCCATGACGGACAGTGCCACTTATCCCGAAGCACTCATTGAAGTTGACCCTGACGGGAATGTCTTTGCAACTGTCCGGCTCAGTCTGATGGACAATATCGAGAATGTCGCTTTCAAGGTGCAGGCGGACGGAAATTCCCCATTTTATGATATTTCCTATGATGTGATGCAGGAGAATCTTGATGCCAATACTACGGATTTCAGAATGCAGATACCAAGCGAAAACAGCTATTTAAGGGCAACTTTCTATGTTGTGCCAATGAGCAGAGATGTAATTTATTACATCGGATTTTCTGATTTTCAGTCCGGAAGCAGTGATTTCATCACAAGTGTGGAAGTAGTTCAGCCGACTGAACCTCCGCAGGAAGAGCCACAGGATGCACCAATCGAGGAAAATCCGGAAGAGCCTGAAACACAAGCTCCGGAAGAAACTCAGCCGGAAACAACTGCTGAAACAGAAGCACAGACAACTGCTCCGGAAACTCAGGCAGTCACGGAAGAAATCACAACAACAGCCGAAACAGAATCGCAGACTGAAACCGAAACTTCAACTGCTGTCACGACAACGACAGTTTCAACAACTGTAACATATACCGAAAACGGTGACGACCCTATGCCAAGTGTCGGTGGTAATGTTGACAATCCCGGAAACGGTGTCATGATTTATGACGAAAAGGGCAATCCGATGCAGTTATCTGATGTTATCGGCGGTACATCAGCAGAAATCACCCCTGAGCCGGAACAAAATAATTCCAACAATGGCTTTGGAGTTGGTGTGCTTGCCGGAGTGGGCGGTGCTGCTGTGATTGGCGGTATCATCTTCGCAGTGACCAGAAAGAAGGACAGTCAATGAAATTCAGAAAAATAATAGCATTATCAGTTTCAGCATTGATTTTATCGGTTATGTCCGGATGTGTTGACCAGCACCCCGAAACACAGGCAACTGTCAATATCACCGAAAATACACGGCTTATAGCGACTTCTCCGGCAACGGCTGATATTACTGACCGTCTTAATCTTGATTTAGTCGGTGTCTGTGATACGAATTTAAGCACGATTCCGGAACGGTATAATGATGCTGTGAGAGTCGGCTTGGCAATGTCGCCAGATTCTGAAATTATCGCTTCACTGAATCCTGATTGGGTACTCAGTCCGGCAAGCCTGAAAAATGATTTACAGCCGAAATATGCGGCAATCGGCACAAAATCCATCTTTCTGAATTTGGAAAGTGTCGAGGGAATGTACCAGAGTATTGATGATTTAGGGCAGATTTTCGGCAGACAGGAACAGGCACAAGCCATGATTGACGAATATCAGAAATTTATCGAAGAATATAATCAGAAAAATGCTGACAAGACAAAGCCGAAAGTTCTGGTATTGATGGGCTTTCCGGGTTCGTACAGTGTGGCAACGGAAAACAGCTACACAGGTTCGCTTGTCAGACTTGCCGGAGGAATCAACGTTTATCCCGATGAATCGGCAGATTATATCATTGCAAATACAGAGGACATTATTCAGAAAGACCCTGATATTATCGTCTGCACGGCTCATGGTGGACTTGATGAACAGGCATACAAGCACCTGAAAGATGATTTTGCCAACAATGACACTTGGAAACATTTCAGAGCCGTTGAGGAAAATAAAGTCTATTATCTGCCAAGCAGTCTGTTCAGTATGAGTGCGAATTTCGATTATCCGGAAGCCCTCGAATATCTACAGCCGATTCTTTACGGCGAAGAATAGGGGGAATCGCTTTGATAAAGAAAAGCAGAATTTTCACAGCCTATCTTGTGACAGCCATTCTCCTGCTGATTTTATTCGTGATTGCAGTCAATACCGGAAGTTTGAAAATTACTCCGGTACAGTTGTTCAAAGGTTTATTTGTGGCTTATGATAAAGATGTAGCAACTGTCTATGATTTGCGTTTTCCGAGAATTTTTATATCCATGCTCGGCGGTGCGGCAATGGCGGTATCAGGAGTGTTATTGCAGGCGGTTATGAAGAACCCGCTGGCTGACCCCGGCATTATCGGCATCAGTTCCGGAGCGAGTTTCATGGCGGTGATTGTAACAGCATTGTTTCCGTTTCTGTACAATTTTACGCCATTATTCGCCTGTATCGGCGGATGCGGTGCGTGTGCATTGGTCTATCTGCTGTCGTGGAAATCTGGACTAAGCCCATTAAGGCTGATTTTGGTCGGAGTGGCAGTCAATACCATGTTCACGGGATTGATGAACGCTTTCAACTCTGGCACAGGCTCAAATTATTCCGGTGTGGCAAGTATCGTGAATGCCAATATCACGCAGAAAACATGGTCTGATTTCAAACTTCTTGTGTGCTATGCAGTTGTCGGCTTGATTCTTTCGCTGTGCGTGACGAAATACTGCAATCTGCTGAGTTTGGAAGATAAAACCGTCCGTTCGCTCGGTGTGAATGTGACAACAATCCGGCTGATAATTTCATTTATTGCCTGTCTGCTTGCCTCAATTTCAACGGCTGTGATTGGACCTATCAGCTTTTTAGGCTTGATTGTTCCCCATATTGCACGGCTTCTGATTGGAAGCAATCACGCTGTCCTGATGCCGTACACCATGATTTTAGGAGCGTTTACATTTCTTTTAGCTGATACGGTCGGCAGAACAATTTGCTACCCTTACGAAATCAATGCGACTGTCATTATGGCAGTTGTCGGAGGACCGTTCTTTATTTTCCTGCTGAGGAGGTCAGATAAGCACAATGGCTGATGTATTTGAAATCAGGAATCTGGAATTTGCCTATGGCACGAATGAAGTCATCAAGGGGCTTTCCGTGAAAATCGCAGAGGGAAAAGTTACCACTCTGATTGGTGCAAACGGATGCGGAAAATCCACACTGTTCAACCTGATAACCAAAAATCTGAAACCGAAAAGCGGAGAAATTCTCCTGCAAAATCAGGATGTTTCCGGCATGAAACTGCGTGATTTCGCCAAACAGGTGGCAATCGTGCATCAGTACAATACTGCTCCGGAAGATATTACAGTCGAAAAATTAGTCGCTTACGGCAGAACTCCTCATCACGGATTCGGAATGTCTGCCAATACAAGCGAAGATGAAGAAAAAATTCAGAGAGCCTTAGAAATCACAAACACACTCAAACACAAAGACAAGCCCGTTTCACGATTGTCAGGCGGTCAGCGTCAGAGGGTGTGGATTGCAATGGCTATCGCTCAGGATACAAAAATCTTATTTCTTGATGAACCTACCACATATCTGGATATTCGTTATCAGTTGCAGATATTGAAACTTGTGCGGACACTCAACGAGGAACACGGAATGACAGTCATCATGGTACTGCATGATATTAACCAGTCATTGTATTACAGTGACGAAATTATCGCCATGAAAAACGGAAAAATCTGTTCACAGGGAGAACCAAAGAAAATTATTACATCGGAACTGATTCAGGAGGTTTACGGCATTGACCTGCAAATTTCCGATTTGCACGGAAAGCCGTTTGTCCTGCCTGTACAGAGCATTTCATGAAGGAAGGGATGGTCATGAGAGATGAAACTCTTGAAAATTACCTGAAAACGATTTATCAGATTCAGCAGAAAAAAGGTTCTGTCTACGCTATCAATATCGCAGAGGAACGGAATATTTCAAAAGCTTCTGTCAGCAGATGTGTCCATATTCTGACAGAAGAAGGCTACCTTCTCACAGATGATGAAAGATGCCTGATTCTCACCGAAAAAGGCAGAAAATGTGCCGAAGAAGTCATTCAGCGGTATGAATTTTTCAGAACACTCCTGCTCCGGCTTGGTATTCCTGCTCAGACTGCTGAACAGGATGCCTGCCGTCTGGAACACGCAGTCTGTCCGGAGTCGTTCGGCGCACTGAAAGCCTGCTTTTACCTGATATCAGAGGTGAACCAATGAAAGACGAAACTATCGACAACTGCCTGAAAACGCTGTATCTGATTCAGAAACGGAAAGGTTCTGCAAATGGGAACGACTTGGCAAAAACTCTGGGTATCACTCGAATGACAGCCTGTATGCACATCCGCCATCTGGTGGCAGACGGCTATGTCCGGAGGAATGAACAGAATAAAATTGAATTTACCAAAAAGGGAATCCGCCGTGCAGAGGAAGTCATTCAGAAATATGAATTTTTCAGGGATTTGCTTTTACGGCTCGGCATTGATGAGCAGAAAGCACAGCAGGATGCTGAAAAACTCGAACATGATGTCTGTCCGGAGAGCTTCAGTGCGCTGAAAGCCTACTGCAAGCTCTGAAAAATATTTTTAGGCGATGGAAAAATATCACAGAAAGTTCACAAATTTATGATAAAGTAGAGTTATCTCAGACTAACCGAAAGGAGAATTTGTATGGAAAAAATATATATTATTTCTGGGATTATCGGAAGTTTGTGCTTTGCACTGGGTGATATTCTTCTTGGGTACGTTGACCCGACTCCGTTAGGCGAAGGCTCCGGCGTGATTACCAGAGGACATGGAAAAGGCTATCCGCAAAACCATTTTGCCGTCACGCTCGTCACTGCGGCAGCCGGAGTTGTATTTCTTTATCTCGGCATGACGCATATTGGTGACATTGCAGTGAATGAAGCATGGAAACAGTGGATTTCTTTCAGTTTTTCAGTGATGACATTTACATGGATGATGGTGCATATCTTCGTGACGGTCTGTGCGTTTGTCTATCACTGGACAGCTGAAAATGTTTCTGAAGAAAAAGCTCCGGAAGCCCTGAAACAGACAAGAAATATCTTTATGCCAATGATGATAACTGCTTATCTGCTGATGTTTGCGGGAGCTGTTTTCATTATTGCAGCGATTGCTCTCAGCGGAACAATTCTGCCGAAATATTACATCATATTCACACCACTGATTGGTGCAGCAGTCATGTCGGCTCTGGCAAAAATCAACCGGAAATCACCGTTCTGCAAGATGCTGGATACCCTTTGCCTTAATTTTGGCTTAATTGTATGGTTTATCAGCTTGTTCTTTGTCAGGGAGGTTTAAATATGAAATTACTGATTCAGCTAATATTATATTGCTTGCTGTTCACGGGTATGGTGAAATACGCTGTCCGTGGCGGTGCATTGGACGGACTGTATTTTTATCCGAAGCCTGTACAGGAGCGTGCAATAGAAATCGGACTTGTCACAAGAGAAACAATCGCCGAAAAACGGCGGAATTTTATGATTTTATTCTATCTTGTCATGCTGACGGCATTACTGTTGATTATCGGCTTGTGGAATCGCATTGATTCTTTCAAAACAGCCTATTTACAGGCATTATTATTTTTAGAAGTCATGAACTGGTATGACGGCATTGTGATTGACAGACTTTGGGTGGGACACAGCAAATTCTGGATTATTCCGGGAACAGAAGATTTGCCGTTTGTGCAGACTTGGAAACAAGTGCTGAAAAAACGCTGTATTCTTTCATTGATATGGGTTGCAGGTGCAGCAATTGTTGGCGGATTAGTTGTAATAATTTCAATTTTACTGAAATAAGAAAGGAAAGTGATATTTATGAAAAATTCGTTTAAAAACTGCCTGAAACTGATGCTTTTAGCGTTCAGTATCATGATGCTGTTTGTTCACAGGCGGGTAATCAAATCTGCAATTACTGGCCAACCCATGCCGGCAAATCCGCACGGTCCCTGCCATTGCAGAAAAAAGACATCGGAGGGATAATATGTTTGACAAAAGATTAACAGAACTATGTCCGGAAAGCAAGAAATTTATTGTGGGGAACATCATTTTTCAATGGCTGGAATTATTTTTAAACGCCGTGATGATTCTCACGACAGCAAATGCCATACAGCATTTTTACCTCAAGGAATGGACATTTTCAGATTTGACAATGCCGATTGTTATTATTTTAATTACGGTGATTATCCGGTTTTTCACGGCGCAATTCGCTACAAGAATGAGTTATCTTGCATCCAAAACGGTAAAACAAAAAATGCGTGAGCTGATTTATAGCAAATTATTAAAATTGGGAAGCAAATACCGTGAACAGGTCACAACGGCTGAACTGGTGCAGGAATCTGTAGAGGGTGTTGACCAGTTGGAGAGCTATTTCGGGCTGTATGTTCCGCAGTTTTTCTATGCGTTTATTGCACCAATTACATTATTTTTCCTGTTCGGATTTGGCGGAAGTTGGGCAACTGCAACAGTCCTGCTTGTCTGTGTTCCGCTGATTCCGGGGGCAATCATGATGGTGCAGAAAATCGCTAAAAAATTATTATCGAAGTATTGGGGACAGTATGCACAGCTTGGCTCAACATTTCTGGAAAATTTGCAGGGCATGACAACCCTCAAAACCTATCAGGCGGATGAATTCAAAAACAAGCAAATGAATGAAGAATCAGAACATTTCAGATTTGTGACGATGAAAGTTCTGACGATGCAGTTGAATTCTATCATCATCATGGATTTCTTTGCTTACGGCGGTGCGGCACTTGGAATTTTAATGGCAACAAAAGCATTTGTCAACGGAAATTTACCGCTTGCCAACTGCATTTTTATGATTCTGCTGTCGGCTGAATTTTTCCTTCCAATGCGAAGATTAGGCAGTTATTTTCACGTTGCCATGAACGGCATGGCGGCAAGCGATAAAATTTTTAAATTTCTCAATTTAGATGAGCCTGCCGAAAAAACAGAAACAATCCCTCAAAATATCAAAGAAATTAAAATGGATAATGTGTATTTTTCTTATGATGAAAGTAGAGAAATCCTGCACGGTATCAGCATGACAATTCCGGAGCATTCGTTTATTGGCATTGTCGGCGAAAGTGGTTGCGGAAAATCGACAATTGTCTCTCTGCTGATGGGAAGAAATACCATCAAATCGGGAAATTTGACGATTGGTGGTAAAAATATCAATCAAATCAGTGAATCGAGTTTGATGCAGAATTTGACGTATATCAGCCATAATTCTACATTTTTCAAAGGTACTGTCAAGGGAAATTTACTGCTTGGAAATCCGAAAGCAAGTGATTCTGATTTATGGAGCGTTCTGGACAGGTGCAATCTGTCGGCATTCCTGAAATCCGAAAAGGGTCTTGACACGGTTCTGACCGAAAACGCTGGAAATCTTTCAGGCGGTCAGAAACAGAGATTAGCCCTTGCAAGGGCGATTCTGCACGATTCACCTGTCTATATTTTTGATGAAGCCACAAGCAATATTGATGTCGAGAGCGAAGAAGTTATTTTAACGGAAATCCGCAGATTATCGCAGAAAAAGACTGTGATTATGATTTCACACAGGCTTGCAAACGTAGTCAATGCCGACTGCATTTATGCCCTCGAAAACGGCAGTATTGCAGAAGCCGGAACACATCAGGATTTATTGAACTATAACAATATTTATGCGAAACTATGGAAAACACAGGAAACACTCGAACAGTTCGGAAAGGAGGCAACAGCATGAAAAAACGCTCTAAAATCGGCACTTTATTGAAAATGCTGACTCTCGTCAAACCTCTGACCGGATTCATGATATTAGCTGTCACCTGCGGAACTCTTGCCTATTTAGCCGTGCAGTTTATTCCCATTTTAGGTGGTTTTGCCGTCCTGAACGGATTAGGTTTTCAGACTCCAATCAGCATTACTGCAATCTGGGTTTGTCTGGTGATTTTTGCATTGTTGAGAGCCATTCTGAGATACACGGAACAGAAAACAAATCATTACATTGCATTCACGTTATTGGCGATAATTCGGGATAAAGTCTTTCAGTCGCTCCGGAGATTATGCCCTGCAAAACTGGAAGGTCGTGACAAGGGCGATTTGATTTCGCTGATAACTTCTGATGTGGAATTGTTGGAAGTATTCTATGCACACACGATTTCGCCCATCTGTATTGCATTTCTGGTTGAGTTGGTGATGTGCCTGTTTATCGGGAGTTATCATTGGAGTTTGGGCGTTTTAGCGTTGTGTGCGTTCGTGAGTATCGGTGTGATTGTTCCGCTAATCATCTCGAAAATCAGCGGAAATACAGGCGATGAAATCCGTGGACAGTCCGGCGAATTAGCGGCTTATGTCCTCGAAAATATCAGAGGTCTTGACGAAACTGTTCAGTATCAGAATGGTCAGAACCGCATGAAGGGCATGAACGATAAAACACACCAACTGACCGAAAATCAGGGAAAACTTAACAAACTGACGGGCATCAATCTTGCAATTGCAAATACATTTATTCTGGTATTTGATATTTTAATGCTTTGTCTGGCTGCATCGCTCTACAGTTCAGGAGCAGTTGCATTTGACGGTTTTATTATTCCCTTGATTGCCCTGATGTCCTCTTATGGACCTGTGTCAGCACTGGCGAACCTCGGCACAACTCTGCAAAGCACAATTGCATCCGGAGGTCGTGTGCTTGACATTATCGAAGAAATTCCGGAAACAGAGGAAATCACCGGAAAGCCTGAAATTTCTTTCATGGGTGCAGATTGTCAGAACGTGACGTTCTCCTATGGCGGTGATACGGTTCTGAAAGATTTCAGCATGAAATTTCCTGAAAATCAGATTGTCGGAGTTATCGGAAAATCCGGAAGCGGAAAATCGACTTTATTAAAATTGCTGATGCGGTTCTGGAATACCTCTCAGGGAAACGTCAGAATTTCAAATACTGACATCAATCAAATAAATACGTCTAATCTCCGTAACATGGAAAGCTACATGACACAGGAAACACAGCTTTTCAAAGACACGATTGCCAATAATATCCGCATTGCAAAGCTGAATGCCACACAGGAAGAAGTCGAAACAGCGTGCAAAAAAGCCTCAATTCACGACTTTATTATGACTTTACCGAATGGATATGAAACACAGGTCGGTGAACTCGGTGAAACGCTTTCAGGCGGTGAACGGCAGAGAATCGGACTTGCAAGAGCTTTTCTGCATGATGCTCCTTTCGTTCTACTCGATGAGCCGACAAGCAATCTTGACAGCCTGAATGAAGCTGTCATCCTAAAATCCCTCAAAGAAGAATCAGCCGGAAAAACTGTCGTTCTGGTGTCACATCGTGAATCCACCATGAAAATTGCTGACAAGACATATTCAGTTGAAAACGGGCGTTTGAGCTGAAATGATAGGAGGAAACTGATGGCAATTAAAAGACTGATATTTCTGATACTGGGACTGATTTGTCTTGCACTCGGCACAGTGGGGGTATTCCTGCCGATTCTGCCGACTGTACCGTTTTATCTGGCAACGGTATTCTGTTTTTCGCAGAGTTCGCAGAAACTGCATGACTGGTTCATTGGCACAGAGCTTTACAAAAAGCATTTACAGACCTTTGTTGAGAAAAAGGGAATGCTCCTGAAAACCAAAATCAGCATCATCACAACTGTCACTCTGCTGATGGGATTCGGCTTCTTCATGATGGCAAGAAAGAGCATCTGGATTCCGTGCATCATCCTTGCTGTTGTGTGGATTTGCCACATTGTTTATTTTGTGTTCGGTGTGAAAACTATCAAAGAAGAAAATTCGGAACAATAAAACAGAAGCCAGTCCGGAAAAATCAGGGCTGGCTTTTGTAAAGTGACGAAACACAGGCTTGATTTTTTCACATAACAGTGCTATAATATTGTTAGCGACAGCTTACTGAAACCAAGGAGGATATTATGAATATACCAAGAATCATTCTGGACGGAATTGTCATGTGTGTGATTTTTAATACTGTTGTTGCCTTATTTTTCATGGTTTTGCCGCAGGCGTACAGCGTCATGTTTCCGAAATCCATCAAAGAAGCCGCTGCCCCTTATGTGAAAAAACGTGAGATAAAACTGATGTATTGTATTCTGCTGATACTGTATTTTCTGATGTTTCTTTATATGGCAGTGAGTGCGCATTTTGCAGGAATCACAGGCTTCCGGAATCTGTTCTGGACGGGATATATCGAAATGATGTTCGTGAATATCGGAGATTTCGTGCTTCTTGATATCCTTGGAAGAATGTATGTAAAAGACAAGAATATGATAAAAGGTGCAGAAAATCATCCCGGCTGGGAATGGAAAGAATGGAAAAAACTCGCTATACCGGAACATGGTCTTGCATGGGTGCTGATTGTCTGCCCGCTGGTAGGCTTGATTGTTGCAGGAATCAATGCAATGCTGTGATTTTCTGCTTGTATGGCATGATTCAGAAGATTTTGAGCGCAGTCAGGGCACATAAGGAGGAACTATGGCAGGAAATAAAACAGCTCATAAATATGCAGATATGTTTTTCAGGGCAATGCAGAACATTGGCAGAGAGGATGCCCTGAAACTTGGAAGAGCATTTTACAAACGATATACCATGCATCAGAATTCCGATATGTATAAGGAATATGATGCAAAATATCCTTCTGTTGGGGTAGAAAAAGTCTATGTGGCAATTACATTTGCACAGATGATGCTGAAACTCGGCTATTCTCTTGATGATGCCCTGAAAATCTGGGATACAGAATTGATAGCAAACAAACGGAAGAGAATCAGAAAACTCATTGCACTGTTCGATTCTGTCGGTCTGGGATATCGGCTTGTCACCGGATTTTTAGACAGTGACAAAAAAGCTCGTGACAAGGACGGTTCGATTCTCTATGATTTTTACAAATCCGATGGCAGAGAGCTCGAATATCAAATTCACACCTGTGCTTATGTCGCACTGTTTGAGCATTATGGTATCAGAAAATTTTGTAAATCTATGTGCGACAATGATTTATGTATGTGTGCATTGCAAAAAAGCGGACATTTTATTCGATATTCTGATTTGGTGGATGGAAACTGCTGTCATGACAAGCTGACCAGACGAATCTGAAATGAAAAGGGGGAAAATCTAAAATGAAACTTTCTTTTATTTTGCTTGCCATATTGTTAGTTGGTGCTGTGATATTTATGGCGGTGACAGTGACACTCATCCCGAAAATCGTTGTCAGAACTGCTCCGAAGGATATTCAGGAAAAAGTGCTTGCACGTCCGGATGCTCCGGTTTGGAAAACAGTAACGGGCTGTATTCTGGCAGTTTTGATTTTATTGTGTGCAGTTGGGATTCTGATTTATGCCGGAATGGATGCTGTGAAAAATCATATGAATTTCGTGCAAATTTTTGTCCGTTACCTGATTCTTCTGGAAGGCTATAAAATTTTTGATATGATATGTTTTGATTATATTCTGCTGACAAAACTGAATATATTTCAAAAATTCTTCCCTGAAACAATCGGCTGTAAAGGCTATGAAAAATTTGGATTCAACTTGAAAAGTCAGATTGCGAAGCTCATCATTTTTGCAGTGATTTCTCTGGTGACTGCATGGATTCTTTCCAATATCTGAATGAAAAAGAAGAAAGGAAGCGAAATTTTAATATGAATTATCCAATCGGTGTAAAAGTAAATCATCTCACTGAGAGAGAAATTGAAGAAGTCGGAGAAGCATTTGCTTATTTCGAGTACGCTGAAAATGAACTCGGCATGGCATTTCTTTATAAAGACAGAGAAACGCTGAAAGAGTATATCTGCGGATTCACGAGAGCAATGCTGAAAGGCGGATTTCTTTACAGTACCAGCCGTAATCATGAAGCATTGATTGCATTCCGGCATTCAGACGAAAAAATGAATCTGGCTTGTGTGGCGGAACTGCTGAAAACATTTTATCGGACAATGGGAATCAGAGGATTTTTGCATTTTCTGAAACTGATGCAGTCCGGCGGTGAATCCTATGAAGATACTTTGAAAAAGGCAAAAAAGCCATATATTCTGGTCGGAATGCTTGCTGTCCGGAAGAAATATCAGGGGCAGGGATATATGCGGAAAGTTCTGAATCTCGCCTATGCCGAGGGAAAACGCCGGAATTGTCCTGTTGTACTGGATACAGATGCAGTATTGAAATGTGATAAGTATATCCATCTTGGCATGAAGCATATCCGCACGAGAAAATATGCCGATGGTGCTTATCTTTATGACTTGGTAAAGGAGTAAATTATGGTTCTGACGCTGATATTGACAGTCGCACTGATGATATTATTGTTTCTTTCTGTCTGGGTGGCGGCAATTTTTATGCCGTTCGCAGCACTGGCGAAAAATTTTCCGGAAGATGTACAGGAACGGCTGAAACCACGTCTTGCAGAACTTGAAAAACGTCCGTTCAAAGAGAAATTTATCGGGCAAATTATATTTATCCTGTGCATGACTTCTATGCTTGTTGTCATGCTGATTGGCGGTATAGACGGTATTCATCAGAAATATAATTACTGGCAGTTCTTATTAAGATTCCTGATAATGGGAATCGGCGTGAAAGCGTTTGATATTATCGGACTTGATTTTTTTCTGCTGACGAAAACGCATTTCTTTCAGCATTATCTTCCGGAAACAGAAGGCTGTGCAGGCTGGCAGGATTTCGGCTATAACCGGAAAGTGCAGTTAAAACAGTGCATCATGATTCCAATTTGCTGTGCGGTATGGGCTTGGATATGTACTTTATTCTGAGAAAGAAAAATCTGAAAGAGGGTAAAATGATGAAACAGAAAGATTTATTTTCAGACCATGCTGCTGCGGTGTTATCCGATTGGATAGACAAAGAATTCGGCACACAGGCAGATGAAATCAGAAAGGCAACCGTCAGAAAATATCGTGAATTTGTCCGTTCTGCTCCAGATTATGGCGGGAGAAAAAGTCCTCATGTCAATCAGATTTATGACAGTTTTCTATTTCTTGCATTTTGCAGTATTTCGCCGAAAAATTACACGCTTGAAGAATTAGAACCGCTTTCTTTTGAGATGTTCATGTCACCGTTCCGGATATTGGGGAAATTGTTCAGTGCCAATCACAAATGGACAATGAATCTGCTTTCTGTCATTTTTCAGAAATCAACAGAGAAATGCAATGCTCATGCGGAACAGTATCCGGATGATTTCAAAGCTGAAATTCAGCCGTATGACAAAGAAAACGGAGTTGTCCGCTATTGTTTCACGAAATGTCCGATTGCTGATTTTGTCAGAAAGAATCATCTCGGAAAATGGATGCCGTTAATGTGCAACTGTGACCATACGGCTCTGCAAATGATTCACGCCGGACTGATTCGTGAAGGGACTTGCTATACGGGTGATGTTTGTGATTACTGCGTTGTCAGTGAGAACAATCCGCTGATGAAACAATATGAACTCGTCCGGAATCAAGACGGTTTACTCGTCAGCAAACTAAAAAAGGAGAGAACACTATGAATATTCAGAAACCACTTGCTGTCATCGGAACAAATGCATGGGGCAGTTCTGCCTATGGGAAGTTAATTCGTGGAAACAGCGTAGATGATGAAACTTTAATCGCAAGCATGAAAACCGCAAAAGAAAAAGATATGCTGATTTTTGATTTGGCTCAGGATTACGGTTTCGGCAAAGCACAGAAAATGGTTGGAAAATTCGGAACACAGGATATTTATATTTCATCCAAATTTACACCATTCAGAAAATACCATGCCGGACAGGTCAGAAAATCTCTGGAACGGGATTTGTCAGAATTCAGACGCTCTTATGTAGATATTTACTGGCTACATTTGCCAATGGATATTGAACAGAATCTTTCTGAAATGATTCAGCTTTATCATGAGGGAAAAATCAGAAATATCGGCATTTCTAATTTCATACTGGAAGAATGCAAAAAAGCAAAATCCATTCTGGATAGAGCTGGTATTCCGTTATATGGTGTACAAAATCATTACAGCTTGATTAACCGTGAATGGGAAGAAAAAGGCGTTGTTGACTGGTGCAGAGAAAACCATATTTCATTCTGGGCATGGGCTGTACTCGAAGAAGGAATGCTGACTGACCCAAGAGTCAAATCTTCAAAATCCATCATGAAACTGATGTTTCAGCGAAAAAGAGAACAACTGCATTCCTTGTATGTTCTGATGCATCATATCGGGAAGCATTATCAAATTACAATTCCCCAAGTGGCAATGGCATTCTGTGCCTCAAAAGGGATTGTTCCCGTCTGCGGATGCCGGAAACCTTATCAAGTAGAGCAACTCTATGAAGCAACAAATATTCAATTATCCGCAAAAGAAATTGCCCTGCTTGAACAGGAAGCGAATCAATGCAATGTAAAAATTCTTGGTTCTGATATGTTCCGCTTTATGGTGAGATAACATAACCATTTCTAAAAGTTACTCTTTCCAATCCAGCACATTTTAATAATTCTATTTTCAATTCAAAAATACAGCTTTGTCTTGATTCTTATTCATCAATGACAGCTATGGTAAAAATTGAAACGAGCCTATACGAATGTGTATAAGCTCGTTTTGTTTGTTCATGAATCATTGATTTTACAGTTTCCAGCTTGCTGCTTTCTGTCTGTCCATTACGAATGTACGATAAATACCGTTCTGTTGCATGAGTTCATTATGCTTGCCCTGCTGAACAATTTTTCCGCCGTCAATCACGATAATTTTGTCAGCGTGTTCAACTGTTTTCAGACGGTGTGCAATCATAATAATTGTCTTTTCTCTGGTCAGTTCTTCGATAGCCTTAGTCAGTTCCGCTTCATTTTCGGGGTCAACATTTGCCGTTGCTTCATCAAGAATGATAACAGGCGAATCTTTCATAATTGCCCTTGCAATTGAAATACGCTGTTTTTCACCGCCTGAAAGACTTGCACCGCCTTCACCGATTACTGTATCATAGCCGTTTGGCAGGCTCATGATAAAATCATGACAGCGTGCTTTTTTTGCGGCATTTATGACCTTTTCCATTGGTGCATCAGGCTCTCCGAAACGGATATTATTTGCAATTGTATCCTCAAACAGATACACTTTCTGGAACACAAAACTGAAATTCCTCATTAAGCTGTCAAAACTATAATCCTTGACATTTCTTCCGCCAAGAAGCACTTCACCGCTTTTCACATCCCAGAAGCGAGCCATAAGACTTGTCAGTGTGGTTTTGCCGCCGCCGGACGGTCCGACAATTGCAGTTGTAGTTTTTTCGGGAATTTTCAGGTCAATGCCGTTGATAATTGTTCTGTTTTCATAGGCAAATGTGATATTTTTCAACTCAATGTCATGGTTTTCAGGCTTTATTTCTTCACCGTCAATATCCATTTCAGGAATCGAAAGGATTTCATTCGCCTGACTGACACAAATCGAAACACTGCGAATCAGAGACGAAAAGCCTGCCATAACATCAAGGCTTTCGTAAATCATAAAGGAACTTATCGTCATCATGATGCAGTAAAGCAGTGACATACTGCCGTTGATGTAGAAATATACAGATGCAGTACACATCAGCACACCCGTTAGCTTTGTAACAATTTCCTGCAAAGTAATATAGGGAATGACATCAAATTCAAGGTGTGTGTCGCCGTATTGCTTGGCTTTGATTGTTTCTTCAAGCTTTTTTGCACGGCTTTTCGTGAGATTATAATTTTTAACTTCTGCGATACCCTGAATAAACTCAATGACTGCGGAAACAAGGTCTCTGTTGGCTTTCTGTTGAATTGGTGCGCCTTTGCTTGTTGCTTTCTGCATTGCTCCGTTGATAACAGAATAAATTGCAACACCTGCCGTCAGAATCAAACCAATACGCCAGTCAAAAATAAAGACAAAAACTGTAATGACAAATGTCGTTAAAATGCCCTGTGTTGTCAGCATAACCACTCTCGTTGCCACATCTGCGAGATTCTCCAT
>ERZ842401.3418-NODE-3418-length-19784-cov-4.499772_pt1 | contig 19784 bp, 14 predicted proteins | sample MGYA00521270_ERZ842401 | MGnify/ENA primary metagenome ERZ842401 (study PRJEB31892, sample SAMEA3878208) | bioreactor metagenome | biome: Moose rumen | place: Sweden | collected 2011-10 | study: EMG produced TPA metagenomics assembly of the PRJEB12797 data set... | reverse complement strand
CGAGGAGTGGGTCCAGGGCCTCAGGCCCTGGCGCAGGTCTGGGGGCGCGCAGCCCACAGCGTAACCCTTTAGTTCGCTCTAACCAAGTGACTTAAAGGGCTTTATAAACCAGAATGAGTAATCCTATTGAGCAAAAAGAAAGCGGACGGAAAACCGCTCATTTTCCCCTCCGCTTTCGATAAATACTTGTAACAAAGAGTTCCCCCACAGATTATTTGGCGCAGAAGGCGTACACGGTGGTGGTCTGATAGGTGTCGCCGGCCTTCAGGGTAATGGAGGGGAAATTGGGATGGTTGGGGCTGTCCGGGTGATGCTGGGTTTCCAAGGCCACGCCGGCATAGGGGCCGTACTGTTTTCCATTGTGGCCAGTGGTGTTCAGGCCCTGGCCGGAATACACCTGCATGCCGGGCTCGGTGGTGATCACGTGCATTTCCCGTCCGCTTTCCTCATCCCGCAGAACGGCGGCTTCCTTCATGCCCTCGCCGTTGAGAACATAGTTCACATCATAGCCGTCCACCGCGTCGATCAGGCGGCATTCGGCGCGGCGGGCAATGCCATCGCCAATGCGCCGGGGCTGACGCAGATCCAGGGGCGTGCCGTCTACGGCCAGGAATTCGCCGGTGGGGATCAGGCCCGCGTCCACATCGGTCACGCAGTCCGCGTTCACCTGCAGGGTGTGGTCCAGCATATCCGGCTTGCCGCTCAGATTGAAGTAGGAATGGTTGGTCAGGTTCACGATGGTGTCCTTGTCGCTCTGGGCCATGTACCGGATGGAGAGGCGGCAGTCGTCATCCCAGGCGAAGGTGACCTGCACGTGCATTTTGCCGGGATAGCCTTCCTCGCCGTCGTGGGCCACATAGGTGAAAATGACGGCGTCCTCTTTTTCGGCCTCCAGCACCTGGCCCCGCCACCATTTTTTATCAAAGCCTTCCCGGCCCCCGTGCAGGGAATTTTCACCATTGTTTTTGAACAGGGTATATTCCTGACCGTTCAGGGGGAATTTGGCCCCGCCGATGCGGTTGCCTACCCGGCCCACGGTAGCGCCCAGGTAGGAAGGCTTCTGGTCGTATTCCTCCAGGGTGTCGTAGCCCAGGCACACTTCGCCCAGCCTGCCGTTTTTATCCGGCACCTGAATGGATACGATGTGCGCCCCGAAATCCAGCACGGACACGGACGCGCCCAATTTGTTGGTCATGGTATACAGGGTCATTTGCCGTCCGATCAAATCCACGCCAAACGGTTTTTGCGTTACGCTCATAATGGTTCCTCCATTGCTGATTTTGATTCTATTATATGCCAAATTGCTCCAAATGAAAAGTATAAATTGATGGATTCCCGGATAAAATACCTCCATCCAGGAGGTGAAAAGCACATGCTGCTTCGCATTGATCGCAGGCGTTCTTTGGCTCCGGCGGTTTTCTCCGTCTTCTTGGTGATCCTCTTCGCTGCGCTGCTCGTGTTTTTTTCCCATCCCAGCGGTGCGGAAAAGGATGCGCTTTTAGCGGAACGGGGGGAATGGGCGCTGGCGCGTGGCGCGTCCATTCCTCCGGGGCGCGCCGTTACCTTTGCCCGGGAGCAATGGCTGCAGGGGCCCCTGATGGTGGCGTCCCCGGCGCATCCCCTGCCCCCGGATTATCCCGCCCCGGACGCCCGGGCCGTACGCGCCATGGTGGGCCATTATCTGCCGGTTCAGGAGGGGGTAGCCCTGCGGGCCGACGTGACCTACGCTCTGTGCGCCATGCAAACCGATCATTCCTTTTTCGGTCAGGCCATCATCGCTCAAGGCGTTGTTTCCGCGGCCCAGCAGGAGGAATTGCGGCGGGAGGCCTATACCCGGTTCGTCCAAGTGTATCCCATCAAAGAAGCATTGGAAAAAGCAAGCGCCGCGGTGCCTGGAGGCAATGAAAGCGAGCACCAGACGGGCTATGCCTTCGATTTGACGCTGGCTGAGCCCTTGGCCATGAAGGAAAAAAATCCTCTGCTGCGCAATGAAGCGGGACAATGGATCGCGGAAAACATGGCGCGTTACGGTTTCATTCAGCGGCAAGGCGTTTGCGAAGGGACCCATCTGCGCTATGTGGGCATTCCGCACGCTGCCGCCATGGAGCTGCTGGGCCTGGATTTGGAAGATTATTTGCTCCTTCTGCACAGGGAAAATGAACTGACCCTGCTCCGGGGCGGGCAGCCTTACACTTACCTTTTGTGCGTTCCCGCCGCGGAGGCCGTATGCTTTTCCATTCCGGATCAGGCCGCGTTCCAGGTCAGCGGCGATAACACCGGTTGGGTGATTGCCGCCATCGCCGCCCAAAACCGGTTCTGATAAAAAATTTTTTCCGCTGCCGCCCCTATCGCCGGAAAAGAAAAAGAATCTCCCGTACCGTCATCCAATACGGTGCGGGAGATTTTTTCCGCCGCGTCAGTCCTTTTCGGGTATGCTGATTTCTATGATCGGAACATCTGAAAGTCCTTGATCCCGCTCAATTCCCTCTTTTGCCCATGTATAAACCGGCAGCAGCTGAAGGTACAGCGTATCCGTTTCCAAGGGGCCCCCAAGGGTCCAGCCGTCATGCAGATATACGCGTTTGTCCTCCATATCCAGGATTTCAGGCCCGCTGGAAAAGCTGCCCGCCTCCGCAAAATCCAGGGAGGAGGGATCAACGGCAACGAAACGATATTCCAACAGCTGCTCAGCCGACTGGCTGCCTTCCGCGTGATAAAAGAGTTCTACCTGCGTGTCAAGTTTCGTCGGCGTCAGAACAACGCGATCCAAAGAGCCCTGAATATCACCCGCGATCACAGTCTGATTCACATTCACTTCAATTTCCCGCGCGTTTTCAACAGGAAGCTGGAAATTCAGCGTTTTCGTTTCAAGCGGCCCGTCCTTGCTATCATCCATGATCCCCACTTCCCATTCCACTTCCACCGCGCCGTTCTCCGGTTTCATAGAATCGGCGCTGGTGATGCTGACAAGCGTGGTATCATTTTCAATCCAATCATCGCCTGTAACGATGGGATACGTGTCCTTTTGGCGGGCGTCCACATATACGTGGAGCATGGTCAGTCCTTTTTGCCGGGCGTATTCGCTGAGCGTGATTTCGTCATCAACGCCTGCCAGCTCCTTGATGTATTGGCGCGCCGGGGTCGCGTCCGGATCACAGATTTCCTTGCTGGGAAGAATCATCGTCGTATCGTTGTCCAAGCAGCTGGTTTCCGTAACCATGATGAGCTTGTTCCCGGCAGCGTAGGCATCCCGAACATGAAAGCGAACGCCCTCCATATCCAATGTCAGGTCCTGCTGGAAGCCCGTTTCAAAGTGATCATCCACTTTCCCCGCGCTTACATTCCTGATATAATCGGCGATTTTCCAGCCGCTCATTTCCAAAGCCAGGGCGGTCCCGGTGGTGGATAAGAGTACAATGATCAGCACCATAACGATCGAGAATTTCTTTTTCACTTTCTTTTCTCCTTCGGATGCGGCTACGACCCGCCGTGCCAGATAGGGGTTCCCCTCCAAGCCGGACATCGTTCGGTTCAGCGCGGACTTGATGCGTTCATCTTCCCTGTTTTCCGTCATGACAGATCACATCCTTTCTCCTTCAATTCTTTTTTGAGCTTGTCCTTTGCCCGTTTCAACCTGCCGCTGACAGCCTGCTGCGTGATTCCCAAGGATTCCGCCGCCTCGCATGTGGTCATCCCTTCCAAGCTGCACAGAAGAATGACTTCCCTGAGCTTGACCGGCAATGCCATGACGGATTCCATGATTTCCTTGTCCCCCTCTTCCATTTGCGCCGTCGGCTCCGGCAATTGGCTCAGATCGATTCGTCTGTCAACAAATCGAAACCAACGGGTACGAAGCATATCCCGGCAGGTGTTCATGGCGATTCGGAAGATCCAGGTTTTTTCGCTGCTGTTTCCATGAAAAGAATCAAGACCCTGATAAACCTTGATAAACGTCTCCTGCACCGCGTCTTCGGCGAGGTTTCGATCATGAAGAAATGTGAAGCAGACCTTTAACAGACCGATCTGATACTTGTCAATCAATTCTTCCAGCTTCTCATCTCTGGTGATCGCCGGGCCCTTGGCCACCACCATGCTCATCGGTTCATCGCCCCCCTTCACCTGAACAGACGAAAAATAAGCCCAAATAACAACATCGCCTGATAAAATTTGAGCTTGATTGCGCGGCTTTCGTGAAGCCGCCTTCCTGTTACCCTTTTAAGAACAAGCGAAAGGGAGAAAGCGGAAGCTTCGCTTTATTATTCAAATTCTCCAATCGCATCAAGCATCATCTTTCTGGCCTTCGCTGCTGATTTCTCTATCGTCAGCGTTTTTGCCAGGTCAACATACCGCCGACCCATTGCGAATAAATCATCCTGATGCGCATACCAATAGTCGATCTTATCCGCCAGTTCTTCCGCATTGCCCGCCTGATAACGGTTCCGTTCCGTCAGCGCGTAGGCAGAGGTGGAGGACAATTCGCTGTCGGCAATCAGCGGCACGGTTCCCTGGGCAAAGGCTTCCATGCAGCCCATACCTTCCACTTCCACGTTTGCGCAGTGGACGTACAGGTCGGCGCGGCGGATCTCCCGGCACAATTCTTCCTGCGTATAAAACCGCATGACGGGAGGAATGGGCAGCGCTTTGCTCAGCTCCCGATATTTTTCTTCCAAGGGTCCCCTGCCAGCCAGGATCAACTGAATATCCGCCCCATGGCGGCATTGGCGAAGGGCTTTCAGCAGCGTTGCCTGGTCTTTTTCGTTGGAATATCGGCCCACGCTGATCACAGTAAAGCGGTCATTGCGCTCCTTACCTGGCGCATCCGCAATGAAATCTGAGGGGATGCCGTTGGAAATAACGCAAAGCTTTGATTGATACCCGCACTTTTCCAGCCGCTCCTTTACCTTCTCCGTGGGACATTGGATGGCCCTGCAATACTGATATACGCCCCAGCGGAACACATTCATGATATTTCGATTGGACAGGGGAAAATCGAAAATCGGCACGGAGGCCGTCATGTTTTCCGGGTACAGATGGAAGGCGCCGGTGATGGGCAGCCCCATTTTCGCCGCCAGCTTCGCCGTTTTCACGCTGAGCGGAAAGGGGTCCTCGATATGCACGATCTCCGCCCAGGAAAGAGCGTCCCGGATCACGGAAGCAACCGGTTTGGCAAAATGATAATTTTGCTGCTCCATGATCCCGGCCACCAGCGGAACGCGCATCACAGGAACGGAATATTCCGATTTTCCGCCGTGATCGGAGGACAGCACCCGCACCTCGTCGCCCAAACGCCGAAACTGCTCCGCAAAGCGCTGGGTGGACAGGGAAAGACCATTGCTGGTATTAAAGTATTCCCCACAAACGATCAGTATTTTCATATGATCACCCCAAAACCATCATAACATAATATCTTTTACATGAAAAGAACCGATCACGGTGCAAGACGAACCATGATCGGCATTTTTCTTTTACATTTTGCAGATTGTTCCTTCGGTCACGCCGTTTTCATTGAAGGCGTCGATGGCGTACCAATAGGAAACTCCGTCGTTGAGGGTGGTGAGATACGCTTCCTCCCGGCCGTACACCTGGAAGCCTGCGTACAGCTTATCCGGCGCGACGCCGAAGCGCACATTGTAGCCCACCGCGCCCTCCGCCTTGTTCCAGGTCAGGCGGCAGGTCATGGGGTCCTCCATCACGCTGCCGCCCGCATCCACCTTGCCGGGCTTATCGCCCCCGCCCAGGCCGAACACCCGCAGGCCGGAAATGCTCACCGGGCTGTTGTAGGGCGTTTCCGTGCAGGTAACGCGGATGTAACGCAGCTTCGCATCTTCGTTCAGCACATGATAGGGATGGCTGCGGTCGGTATTGGCGTCACGCAAATCGGCGATCGTGACCCAGCTTTGCCCATCGGCGCTGCCCTCCAGCAGATACCGGGTGCGCAAATCATGGCCGCTGTCCACATACCGTCCGCCCACCGGGCCAGGCAGGCCGCATTCCTCCGGCGGCCTGCGCAGCACGGGAATGCCCTCCTCCGCAAAGTTGATCTGCACGCCGTGAACCAGGCAGGGCTTGCCCAAATCCACCTGCAGCCATTCGCCCTGACTGCCCCGGGCCGTCCACCAGGTTTTGATGCTTTCATCCACCGCCAGCGCTGCCGGATGGTTTTCCGCTTCCGAGGAAGCCGTGATCGGCTTACGGTAAGGCAAAAGCATATACTTGGGCTTGACGCTCCAGGGATCGAATTTGCCTGCCGGGATTTCCAGGGGATAATCGGCGAAATTCTGATTGCAGAAGAGCAGGCCATCCTTGTCCACCCCCGCCGGGAACAGGCCTACGCGGCGCTCAAAATCCGCGTTGACGCTGATGCCCACGGTGGCCACGTGCCAGAGGTTGCCGTATTTGTCCTCAATGGTGCTGCCATGGCCCGCGGCGGTGATAAAGCCGGACAGCCGGGAGCTGAAGGGGGAATTGACCCCAAAAGTGAAGGGCCCCAGGGGGCCGTCGCCCACGGCGTAACCGTCACTGTAAATGGCTTCCTCGGTGGCGGGGGCGGCGTATTGCAGATAGTATTTGCCGTTCAGCTTGGTCATGAAGGGGCCCTCCAGGAAGGGATTGCCCGCGCCGAAAAACAGCTTGTAGAGCTCGCCCTCAATACCGGGCCGCTCCTTCTCCTTCTTGCCGGGGAAGTTGAAGCGCTCAAAGCCGTGATGGTCCTTATCGCCGAAGATCAGGGACTTGCGTTCGCCGATGGGCGTCAGGGTCTTCGGGTCCAGCTCCCAGCCGTAGATGGGGCAATCGTTGGAGGAGCCCCAATAGAGGTACACCCGCCCGTCGTCGTCGGAAAAAATGGCCGGGTCCCAGAAATCAAAGGGGGCGCTGACCTTTTCAAATTCATCGGAAAGGGGGTCCTTCGTCCGCCAGATGGTGCTGGATTCGCCCTTGCTGGACGCGGTGAACACCATGTAATCGCCAATCTGCCGCACGTCCGGAGCGTAATTGTACATGTCCACGGTGCGGTTTTCGTGCCAGGTCCAGTTGGCCAAATCATCGGAATAATAAAAGCCCGCGCACATGCTGGGGAACAGATAATAGACGCCCTTGAACAGGATCAGCGTGGGATCGGCGGCCTCCCTGTGGGCGAATTTGCCATAGTGCTGAAATTTATAATCCAGATTCAGCGGATTGCAGTATTCCATGGAATCAGCCCTTTCTGAAAACAGGCCGCACAAGTTTTGCTCGTGCAGCCTACTGTTTTTTTCACTTGTTGTTTTGATCCGACTGTGACTGCAAATAAGGGGTTGAAAATACCTCTTTTCCTATTCGTCTTTCTCGGAAAGGAGTCTGGGGGAAACCGCTCTTTCAGCCAGACGGCCCAAAGGGACATATGGCGCGCTGTTCAGCAAGAAACTTAGAACCAAAGCGCGGACAAGCAAAGCGCAGGACGTGCGAAGATATTCTAAAGAGCGGTTTCCCCCAGTTATTTTCAATCATATCATCCCTTGACAGAGCCCACGGTCAGGCCCGCCACAAAATACTTTTGCAGGAAAGGATACAGCAGCACAATGGGCCCGATAGCCAGCATAATGGCGGCCATGCGGAAGGAATAGGTGGGCAGGCTGCCCTGGAGGGAAGCGGCCTCCTGGGGCAGATTGGCCGCGTAGTTTACCTGGCGCAGGATGCGCTGGATCAGGTATTGCAAAGTATAATACTGAGAATGGTTGGTGTCGATGTACAGCAGGCACTTGTACCATTCGTTCCAGTAGCTCAAGGCGTAAAACAGGCCGATGGTGGCAATGGCGGGCAGGGATACGGGCAGCATGATTTGCACCAGGATGCGCAGATCGCCCGCGCCGTCCACCTTGGCGGCCTCCCGCAGGGAATCGGGCACGCTGTTGAAGAAGTTGCGCATGAGCAGGATGTTCCAGGCGTTGCACAGGCTGGGCAGCAGCAGCACCCAAATGGTATTCTGCAATTGCAGGAATTTGGTGATCAGCAGATAGGAAGGCACCAGACCGCCGTTAAACAGCATGGTGAAGTAAATGAACAGGGCCACGCCGCCCCGGCTGCGGAAGGATTTTACCGACATGGCATAGGCCGCGGCGCAGGTGAGCGTCATAGAGCACAGGGTGCCCACCACTGTGGTAAAGATGGTCACGATGTAGGCGTTGCCGATGCCGCCGTCCTTGAATGCCAGGCGGTAAGCGTCCAGGGAAAACACCTTGGGCCGCAGCTGATAGCCGAATTTGTTCAGCGCCACTTCCTGGGTAAAGGAAGCGGATAAAACCAGAATAAAGGGGACGATGGCAAAGATGGCAAACAAAGTAATGAAAACATAGAAGAAGGTACTCAGCGCCTTATCGCCGCCGGAGGTATGGATTCTTTGTTTATGCATCACAGCCTGAGACATGATTTTTTCCTCCTCACTTTTTTTGAAAAAGGGATCATCAGGAAATCAGCGATCATGATCCCCCTTTTATGGTTTTCTTGGAAGGGGGCCTGGGGGAAACCACTCTTTGACCTGCAAAGAATGGTTTCCCCCAGAAAACTTTCGTTTTCTTAGAACAGCGCGGAGTCCGGCTCCACCTTGCGGGCTAGGGCGTTGGTGCCCAGCACGATCAGCAGGCCCATTACGGACTGCCACAGGCTGACAGCGGTGGATTGGCCGATGTTGGTGGATTCCACCAGCATCCGGTACACATAGGTATCGATCACGTCCGTGGTCTTATACAGCAGGGTATTGGAGCCGACCAGGTTGTAAATCATACCGAAATCGCCGTTGAAAATCTTGCCCACGTTCATGATGAACAGCAGCATGGCGGTGGTGCGCAGCACGGGCAGGGTGATGTACCAAATGCACTGGGCGCGGCTGGCCCCGTCAATACGGGCCGCTTCATAAATGCTCTGGTCAATGCCGGTGATGGTGGCCAGATATACGATGGAGCCGTAGCCCGCCCCCTGCCATACCCGCAGAATGGTGAGCAGGGTGGGCCACACGCTGGCATTCTGGAAGAAATTGATTTTCTTGCCGCCCAGGGAAACAATGATATTATTCACAAAACCGTTATTGGTTTTCAGCAGCGATTCGCACAGCAGCGCAATGACCGTCCAGGAAATGAAGTGGGGAAGGATCACCACGGACTGTACTGTTTTTTTGTAAATCTTCCCGTGGATTTCCGATATGGCGATGGCAATGATGATGGAGAAAAACATGGTGGCCACGATGAACATGGCGTTCAGCACCACCGTGTTATAGGTAACGTTCAAAAAATTGGTGGAGCCAAAGAAGGCTTCAAAGTTTTTTAGCCCCACCCATTCGCTGCCCCACAGACCGGCTACCGCTGAATACTTTTTGAAAGCCACCACCAGGTAAACCAGCGGCGTGTAGGCAAAGACCAGGAACCAGATGATCATGGGCAGACACAGCAGGCACAGGGCCTTGTTGTTTTTCAGGTCGTACCTGATATTGCTGAACCATCCCGTTTTCTTCTTGTCCGCTTTCAGGGCGGCGGTTTTTGTGGACATGTTCATTCCTCCTTGCGTGGCTTCCAGTTTTTCTTCTGTAGCCATTATGGCAAAGGAAGATTCCAAAATCTACTCGAAATAGTAAGGATTCGCCGTTTCCTGCATTTTTTGCACGTCAAAGGAATCAGAGTGTTATTTTTCACAGTTTGAATTGTAAAGATTCGCAGTTTTCTTACCGTTTCATCCCTGCTAAAATATCCTTGATGAAAAAGGAAAGGGTGATTGTATGCCTTTCAAAACAAAAGAATCCATATGCCCCGGTTGGACAGAGGAACAAGGCGTTTTCTCTTATCCAGCGGCCCCGGACGCCAAAGGGTTTACCCCCTGGGGCTTTGACCGAAAGCACGACGCTTCCCTGGATATGCTGGACTGGGAAGGATTCCGGTGCGAAGTGGAAATGGAAGCGGACGGCGAAGCGGCGTTTGAAGCGGGATTTGCCGACGGAAGAACCTGCTCCGCTTCTTTTCCATTACCGAAGGGCAGGCACCGCTTCTTCCTTTCCCTGGACGCTTTTGATTTGCCAACGGTTAGCGGCAACATCTGGCGCTTCTTTAATTCATTGAAGGTATCGGGCTGCAGGCCGCTTTCTATCACAGCCCTTCGCAGCCGATCTCTGTTCGTTTGGTGCGATATCCGCGGCAAAAGCGCCCTGCCGGGCCACAGCGTTTCCTATCGGGTATCCGTCACCAATTGCATGGAAAAAGGCGCTTTTGTGAGCGTGAAGCAGGTTTGCAGCGGCTGGGAAAGCATGTTTGCCGTGTGCGAACCGGCTGTCTTTTCTTTGGAAGCAAATGAAACCAAGCAAGTAACGATCACCCTGACCGTACCTCGGGATATGCCGGCGGGAGGCCACGAAAAAACGCAGCTTCGCTTTACCGCCAATGGGGAAACGGACACCGCGCCTGTCCTCACCCTGTACACCATGAGCGCGCTTTCCCATCCCTATATTTATCACGATCAGCAGGGGTGGTGCGACGCTGCCCGCAGGGGCCAAACCCTGCCGCAATTCAAACAAAGCTACGATACCTATTTGAAAGATGCCGATGCCTGGAAAATCACTTTGCCGGAAGACGGAAAACCCTATTGCTACGCCACCCAGCAGGAGCACTTTTCCATGAGTTGCGCCTATGCCTATGCCATGACGGGGGAAAAGCGGTACGCGGAAAAAATTGCCGCCTTTTTCCGTTTGTTCTCCCCGGCTTACCTGATCCGTCAGCGGGGATGCAACCAAAGCTATGTGCAGGAGGGGCATTTCTTCCAGCATTTGGCCATCAGCTACGATATCATTCACGACGCGGGCGTGTTGACTGAAAAAGAGCATGAACAGATCGAAGCTTGCTTCCGTTTCTACATGGAGGTATTGGATCAGCATTTGAAAAACGGCCATACCTCCAATTGGCTGCTCAGCGAAATCACAGGGGCGTTGTACTGTGCCTTTGCGCTCCAGGACCCGGAACGCGTTCACCGTTTTGCCTTTGGCAACGGCGGCACCCAGCAGCAATTGATCCGGGGCACCTTCAACGACGGCTGGTGGCATGAATGCTCCGTCAGCTATAACACCTGGGTGTCCAGCATGCTGCTGCACACGGCCCGGGCGCTGCGATTGCTGGGCATCGATTGGGTGCATAAAGCGTTCCCCGTATCCTACAGCCATTTCCATGACGCTGCTTGGATGGGCCAAGCCGCGCCCCTGCGCTTTGATATGGATAACGAACGCCGGGGCGGAAACACGCGCGTCAGCATCCGCATCAAGGATATTTTCGATGCGCCGCTGCCCTATCTGGACACCCGGGGCGTGATCTTCGGCATGTGCGACAGCTATGAGCGGCGGTTGGAGGGGATCCATTTTGGCTCCACCTATGAGCTGGCCTATCAGTATTACCGTGATCCCCGGTACGCCGCCGTGATTCGTGCCATGGACATGCAGGACTGCGTGTTTGGCGTGGAGGATTTGCCGGATGCACAGCTGGGTCTGGGCGGCAACGCCCATTCCGATAACATCGGCATCGCCATGCTGCGCTCCCAGGCCCCGGGCAGAAAGCCTCTGGAACAGATTCAGGCGGTACTTCGCTACGGCTCCCACGGCTATGCCCACGGTCACTTTGACCGGGCGTCGCTGCTGTCCGTCATGCGTTATGGCCGCTCCTTCTTTAATCCCGAATGCACCTGGTGGGGCTATCCCCATTTTATGTATAAATTTTATGTGCAGAATTCCATGATCAAAAACATGGTAGCGGTGGATGAAAAGCACCAGAACGTGGCGGACAGCAAGCTGATCCTGTTTGCCAGCGGCAAAAAGCTCCAGGCCGCCTGCGTGGAAACGGAGGTCACCTGGAGCTATCCGCCCTACGGCGGCATGGTGTACGATGAAAACGAATCCCTGCGTGAACGCTGCCGCTACAATGGCTGCTCCCTCAAGGTCCCTGAAAATGCCCCGGCCTTCGGCCAGGTAACGGGCTTTACCGAACCCATCCTGACCCGGCGGCTCATGGCGGTGGCCGATGATTATATTGTGTTATTCGACTATTTGAAGGGAACCCAGCCCCACCGCTTCAGCAATCTGTACCAAATCAAGGGCTTTGAGGGCTTAACAGGAAATATCCAGCCTGCGGGCCACACCCGCCGGTTCAGCGACGATCCCCTGTCCGACGCTCAATTCATCACGGATTGCAGCCATTTTGAGGCAGACGGCCCAACCTGTGCCCATTTCGTCACGGTTTTCGGCCCGGGGGAGAATCTGCGCGGCACCCGCAGCGAATGCAATGAACCGGGACTGCTGAAAATGGATGTGCACGCTGCCTGGCCCCCCAAGAATCATCAGGTGCTGGGCCTGGCGGCGGAGGATCACAAAATGTATATTCCCGTTCGCTACACCGTCTGCGCGGATGACCGCGTATTGCTTCAGGGCGAAGAAGGGCTGTGGCTTGGCTGCACGGAAATCCTGCGCGGCAATGTGACGGGGGCGGAAAAGCTGACCATTCGCATGATGAACCTGCCGCTGGTCACCGAGCAATTGGACCCCTTTGACAGCAAGCAGGGCCTGTTCCTGGGAAACGCGGTTTTGACGATGGCGGACGGAACAAAGCGCCGCCTGTGCGATCTGCCTTTTGATACGATCAATATGGACCCCGGCTTTGGCATTGGCCGGGATTATGAAAACGGCCGAGTGCTTTTGTCCGGCCAGGAAGCGCCGGACGCCATCCCGGTCAGCGCCATGGATCACAGCCAAGAGGCCATCATAACCTTTGTTTTATCCGGGCTGGAGGCCGTTTCCCTGGAGGCGGAATTGGGTGTGGACGCTTTCCCCGGTGACGAACAGCAGCGCCGCCGTACCTATGCCATTCAGCAAACGGGCACGGAGGCCCGCTTTATAACCGTTATTGAACCCTTTGAAAAGGAAGCGGTTGTTGAAAGCGTGGAAGCCGTAAGCGCCGATGCGGTGAAAATCTTTTTACGGAACGGAAGCACGCAAACTGTGAGCGTACAGGGCTTGATGGAAGGAGCGCCTGCTGTTCTATTGGAAGAAGCCGGGAAACAGAAAAGCTTTCCAACAATGCCTATGACCTTTGATTTCCCGGTTCTGTATTTATCATCTGATAGGGAAAACTGAACAAGGTTCAATCAACAGTTGCTCCCCCAAACAAATTGCACATATTACCCATTTCGCTTGTGCTTGAGATAGGTTTTCGCTTTCGGAAACGCTTCCAACAAATCAAAATGGCGGATCATCGCCAGGGAAGCGCCGAAAACCTACAATGAACTTTCCAGTGAACTGGATCCCCTCCTGATGGATGCCGCCGTGAATTTTGTTGCCGGCGTGATCAGTGAGGATGATTGCTGGGCCGCCTATCAGGATTGGCTGTCCTTCGGCGGCCAGGAAGTGCTGGACGAATTTACAGAAGCGTATTATACTTACAAGAAGTAAACTCGCTTCTCGCCGTGAATCCCTTGGGGCCGGGCAGCTTGTCTGCCCCGGCTCTTTCTTTCAGAGAGGATGAAGGAAAATGCGGAAAGAAACAATCTCTTATCCCGACCTTGGTCATGTTTATCCCGGCGATTATTATGCATCCATTCCTTATGAAGATTATCTGGTCCCTCAGGGCATCTCGCAGGGAAAAGATGTGTTCGATCTTCGCTCGTTTGGCGCTGTGCCCGGAGAAGGCGTCGTTCAAACCGAAGCTTTTATGAAAGCCTCGAAGCATCTATCGGAAAATGGCGGCGGAACGCTGCTGATTCAGGGCGGCGTATACATAACCGGCACTTTCTCTCTGCCGGATCATACGACATTGTTTATCGCGCCGGACGCTGAAATCCGTGCTTCCCGCAATGCGGACGATTTACTGCTGAGTTCGGAGGAACAGCTGCACAAGGGGGAATCTGATCCAGGCGCTCTTATGCATATAAAAAACGCGGCGCATGTTCGCATTACAGGCGGCGGAGTGATTTCCGGCAGCGGTGAATGGTATGTTCACGAGCCCAAAGAAAAGCCGCTGCTGACGCCCCATGCCGTAACCATGCTGCCTTCCAGAGAAGAGAAAGAACAAATCAATGTCGTTCCCGGTTCCGTCAGGACCCTGTATCGGGAAAGAATTCGTTATGTAAATGACCGTTATGGCGAAGGGAAACCAGAACTGCGCCGCCCTTCTTGCATGGTCTGGTTCGATCATTGCAGCAATATCGAGGTGGATCATATCATTTTACGCGATTCCATGTGCTGGACGCTGAACCTGGATACCTGCGATTATGCATTTGTCCATGATATGGTGATCGACGATAACCGCCATGTGGCGAACACGGACGGAATCGACATTACGGGCAGTTCCCGTGTGACCGTTCACCATTGCTTCATTTCCTGCGCCGACGACGGCGTTGTGCTGAAAAACCCTGCTCACACCCAAAGAGTCATGCAGGATATCCATGTATCGGACTGCACCATCATGACCGTCATGAACGGGCTGAAAATCGGCACGGAAACCGTACACCCCATTCGGCATGTGGTCATGGAAAACTGCCTGCTGACGCTTCCCGACATTTATCCAGGGTCCGTATCGGGTATCTCCATTGAATCCTGCGACGGAAGCGATGTGTATGATATTTCCGTGCGCAACATTCAAATGAACAACGTGCTGTGCCCCTTCTATCTGTGCCTCAATATGCGCAACAGGACCGGCGATCCTTATACGGATGAGCCCGGCGTCAACCGGTATTGGGGCGGAAGCATTGAAAAAGTTCATATTGAAAATATCATCGCAAAAGACGTGGAGCTTCCCTGTATCGTGACGGGTTTTGCCGCGCAAAACAAGCATGGAACGGTCATTCGCCGCGCGCCAAAGGATATTTCCGTTTCTTTCTTCCGGATGACCTATCGGGATAACCAGGAAATATTGCGCGTTCCTCCGGAGATTCCCGAATTTCTTACCGACTATCCCGAAAGCAACGCCCATGGCGACGTGCCCGCCTGCGGGCTCTGGGCACGGCACATCGACGGGTTTGCGCTGCATGACTTCATTGTTGCTCCAAGAAGCTGCAATAAGCGGCCGAATCTATCGTTCATTGATTGTCATATAGAATAAACTGCTATTTGAGCAGAAACAAGTGTAGAATCGCCCATGAAGCGGTAGTTTTCGCTGTTGTTCATGGCAAAGTGCTTGACAGATACCCCCACGCCCTGGCTCTGCACCCCCTCCACTTCGGCAGCGCCCATCACGCCCGCCAGGTAGGGGTCCTCGGAAAAGTATTCAAAGTTCCGTCCGCACAGAGGATTCCGCTTGATGTTCACCCCAGGGCCCAGCAGGGTATGCACGCCGTAATGCCGGCATTCCTTGCCGATGGCAGCGCCCATCTTTCTTAAATTCTCCGGATTCCATCCTGAAGCGGTGGTCACTGCTGTGGGGAAAGCGGTAGCCGGTTCACTTTTGCTGATGCCGTTGTCGCCGCCCTCCGTCTGCTTCCGCAGGCCATGGGGGCCATCCGACATGCAAAGAGACGGAATCCCCAATCTCGGGATGGGATTGGTGTACATGAAGTTGGTGCCGGATACCAGCGCGGCCTTTTCCTCAACGGTCATTTGTTTCAGAATGCTTTCAATATCCATGGATTGCCTCCTTGCACGGCATGGAGAGAACGAACTTTTGAGACGGCCTTATTGTATAATAAGCGCTTGCCAAAAGTATTGCAGATTTGTGATATTCAATGTATAATTGTATCATCTTCACACAGAAGGGCGGGAATAAAGTGAAAAAGCTGGATCTTTCCTATCTTTGCAGCACCATCGGCAGCCTGTGCGGGTTTCCCGTGCGGCTGTACGAGGGAAACGAACTGGTATTCAAGGTTGATCATTCGGGCTTGAAGTATGATCCGATTCTTTTCTTCCAAAAAGACCTATTTGCTTTAACTGACCATGTAGGAACATACATCACACCTAACTATTATTTTTATGGTATCGTGCGCAGCGGAGAAACTCGGCTGATCATGGGCCCGACCCGTCAGCTGCCAGCCACCGAACAGCAGCTGCGGGAGCTGGCCTTCCTGAGCAATGTGCCGTCAGAAGAAATACATGCGTTCATTCAGACCATGCGTTCCTTGATTTACATGCCCTTGGAAAGTCTGCAGCAAATCTTATGCACCATGAATTATGTGATGAACGGAGAAAAACTGTCTCTGGAGGATATTGCGCTCCGCGGATCCGCTGAAAAGCAAATCACGCCTAACACAGAAGAAGTCCATGATGAACAGGTCATCCCGGAAGAAATCCACAACACGCTGGCGATTGAACAGACCTTAATGAACATGATCCGAAGGGGAGATGCTGACGCCTTGAAGGCCTGGATCGCTTCCGCGCCCGCAGTTCACGCGGGTCCTATGGCCCAGGAGCATTTACGGCAGTACAAGAACACCTTTATCGTCACTACTACCCTGGCCGCCCGTTCCGCCATCCGCGGCGGCATGGATGTAGAGGAAGCCCTGTCCACCAGCGATCTGCTGATCCGCAACTGCGAGGCGCTCCAGGATGTGCAAAGCATTCAGCGGCTGCAAATCAACATGCTCCATACCTATACCGAGCAGGTGGCGCGCCTGCGGGAAGGAATTCAGCCGACGCCTTTGGCCATTGCCGTGGCCGCCTGGACGCAGCGGCATTTAAGCGAGCCCATGGATACGGAGAAGCTGGCAAAGGAGCTTCATTATTCCCGCCCCCATCTTTCCCGAAAGTTTAGAGAAGAAACGGGCATGACCCTCACCGATTTCATCCTCACGAAAAAAAGCGAGGAGGCCGCCCGCCTGCTCGCTTACACGGATAAGAGTTTCATCGCCATCAGCGATTATTTGGGCTTTTCCTCGCAAAGCCATTTTTCAAGGACCTTCAAAAAATATATGGGCAAGACCCCGTCTGAGTACAGAACACAATAAATTGTCAAAATGGCATAGCTTCATGCAACATCGGCGCAAGCCGAAATGCGCGCAATTCCTTGATCCTCGGCAAATTGGCTGCACAGCGCACGATCCGGGGCGAATGGCTGCTTCTGCCTGCAAAAACGCCTGACTACCCTATTTCAACAATGCTCACAGAATGAGCGGGAAGAACCATGGTAAGTGATTCTGCGCTCCGTTCAATAACGCTGTTTGCGTTATCGTATGGGATTACAGTTTGGCGGCCAACGTCGTTATAGTCATCCGCCGCGTTTCCTGACAGAGCAGTTACTTGGATGGGTTTTGCTTCTATTGGAAGCTTAACGGTGATCGTTTGAGGCTTTTCATCGTGCTTGTTCACGGCCGATAGCACGATTTTCCCGGTCCGCGCGTTTCGAGTGGCGATCAAATCGATCGTCTCTATTGTGACTGGTTTATTCTCTTTGCTGAGGACTGTCCAGTTTGCTGAATCCTTTGCGATAACATCCAGCACTTCATTTCCCATGAGTTGTGTGTACAGATAGAAAACGTAATACGTTGGGCGCAGCACAATGCCTTGATCATAAGTAAAAATAGCGCCTCTTGTATTCACAGCCGGCGCAAAGTTCGCCATGCCCACCAAATCGGCATTTCTGAGGAGCATATTCAGGAAGCAGGCTGAAAAAACCGCGTCCGCCATCGTATAGGTTTCATTACGGTCGTTCTTATCTCGCGGCTTGATGTAATCATCGGGGTCTGTACCCTGCTTGAGCGTATGCACATTCGGATGGTGCCAGCTGCGCAAATTCCATTCGTCATATGCTACCTTGATCCTTTTATCCAGACCAAAAGCCATTAAAAGCCCGCGCACTTTATTCAGCGGCGCGTCAAGGTCCGCGGTATAAGCCATGCACGCCCTGTAATCAGCCGGCTCATGCACTTCGGGCATAAAATCCCAATAGCTGTGAATAGAGATCCAGTCCAAATACTGTCCGGCTTTTTCGAGCAAGGAAGTATTCCAGTGCACATCGGGCAGCGCCGCGGCGCTTAGCTGGATGCGCGGATCTACATGCTTCATCATTTTTGCCGCTTCCCGGACCAGGCAGCCCCATTGATTTGCTTCCTTTGCTCCGATTTCCCAAAAACCATAGTTTTCGTTGCCGATAGACCAATATTTCACGCCATGGGGTTCTTTATAGCCGTTTGATTGGCGTCTGCGCGCGTATTCGCCTTCATGAGCCAGATTGCAGTACTCAACCCAATTGCTCATTTCCTCCTCGCTGCCGGTGCCCGCGTTCGTGCAGATATACGGTTCGCATCCGATCAGCTTGCAAAGCTTTACAAACTCATCTGTGCCAAACGAATTATCATCTTCTACCCGCCATGCCTTATCGAAAAAAGGAACGCGCTGGGGCCCAACGCCTTTCTCCCAATGGTAGGAGGACACAAAGCATCCTCCCGGCCACCGGATTACAGAAGGACGAATCTTCCGCAAAGCTGCAATCACGTCCATTCTGAATCCGTTTTCATCGGCCAATGGATGGCCCGGCATATAAACGCCTCCATAGATTTGTCTATGAAAGTGTTCCAGAAACTGTCCATACAGCAAGGAACTGCCTTTGCAAAGCGTACGATCAGCCAAAACAGAATAATACATGCTTTATCTTCCCTGCCTTTCAGCCCTCGCCCTGAATGATATAGAAAGCCCCTTCCGCACACCGCGCTTTCGGCCCGCGCATTTTATATGATTTGACAAGTTTTTTTCAATTCCTGCGCCAGCGAATAAGCATTTTTATATCATCACAGTCCTGAAATGCTGTCCAAGCTCGGTCGTTTTTGCTCCTTGGCTCAGCAATGAAGTCATGAAGCAAAACTGATCGCTTCTGGACATCGTTTCATAACCGTTTTTATACCTGAATTTGCACCCAAACGGGCATTTAGCGTGGCTATAATCTGCTGCGAAAAGTATACAAATGATTGGGTTCAATTGCGTTTTATTTTGCTTCATTGCGCCTGATTCTGTGAAAATTTCCAAAATCCGTATTTCTTCTTCTCCGCCGCGGCGGCCTTTGGTTCTTCATGCTTTCTAAGACTGCTTGTACAAGCGCCGCCTCATCCGACCAGCTTCGCGGGACGCCTTCCCCTCAAGGGGAGGGCATGAACAGGCCTCTTTGAAGGAAAGCTCCGCCGCGGGCGGTGATGAGGTGAAGCGTTCGATATTCACGACCCGGCTTTTCGTGAAGCGCCAAGCATTTTATCTTTTTTGCTGGGTGGGACCATAGTTCGCAGCGCCGGTATAGACCACGTCCTCAGGCCGGGGCAGATATTTTTCTTTGGTCAGGTCCCGCTGATAGAGGCGCAGATGCTCCCCGCGGGGGGTGATATCCACCACGTCGGGGCCGCGCCAGAACACGGTGTATTCCTGCCCGGCGGCGATTTCCTTCCTCATTATTGTGCGCAGAGGATGGCGCAGGGCCGCGGTGTCGCCGGGGGAGAGGGGCGGGGGCAGGATCAGGCCGTTTTCCTCCCGGAAGGGGACCGGCTGGCCGTTGACCATGCAGGATATGTTCTTCCCCATGAAGGGATAGCGCCGGAAGGCGGCCTGGCCTCCATTTTTCAGGGTCAGGCGCATTTCGCCCTTGTCCGGGTAATCGCTTTCCAGCCGCCAATCGTCTGTTTCCCGGTCCAGGGGCAGGTTGACCACTACGCAGCCGTTTTCCTCCGTTACTGCCCGATCCCATACCAGCTGAATGGCGATGGGCGCGGTGCCGGCGCAGCAGCCGGCGATGGACCGGAATTTGGACAGGGAAATGCTGTTGGGCAGGGAACCGCCGGTAAAGCCGCCGATCATGCGCTTGTCGATGTCCCGCCAGGTGGTG
>ERZ842401.3417-NODE-3417-length-19787-cov-6.351206_pt1 | contig 19787 bp, 19 predicted proteins | sample MGYA00521270_ERZ842401 | MGnify/ENA primary metagenome ERZ842401 (study PRJEB31892, sample SAMEA3878208) | bioreactor metagenome | biome: Moose rumen | place: Sweden | collected 2011-10 | study: EMG produced TPA metagenomics assembly of the PRJEB12797 data set... | reverse complement strand
ATATAAAAAGTAGACATCTCTTTTTATGAGTGTCTACATTTATTATATCAGTCTACTTAGTCCTCTTTTAATATGTTTGTAATACTCTTAATAACTAGATCCATCATAAGATCATAATTCATAGTAGAATGTTTATGATAAGTAATTTCATGACATAAATTATCAATCATACCAATTACAATATGAACCTTCTCAGATAGATTAGTATCTTTAAAACCAGCTTGGATCAGTAATTCTTTAATTTCTCTAGTAATAGTAATTTCTCGATTATAGTAGTATTCGGCTACTTTTTTGTCTGAATGTACCATGGCCATAATTTCTTCATGAGCTATATTTGATACTTTATGATTTTTAAGATAATGTTTAATGACAGTTCTAATTGATTCTTCGAAATTGTCTTTATCAAATTTAATTTTTTTTGTATCAGGTAGGGGAAAGAATATACTGTCTCCATATTTTTCTAATCCTTCAATTAAAATATTGTATTTATCTTTGAAGTATTGATATACAATACCGGTAGAAACTCCTGCTTTTTTAGCAATTTCTGCAGTATTAGTATTGTAATAACCATTTTCACAGATTAATTCAAAACCAGCTTTAATTATCTTTTCTTTCTTTTCAATTGCTCTTTTTTGTTTTGGTTCTCTTACTAATTCATTCATGAAACCACTTCCTTGCATAGTATTATAACACATTCTAAAATAATATGAAATATTATTCATATTTTGTTGACTAAGACAATTATAAGGAATATAATTAATATGAAATATATTTCATATTAGGAGTGAGACAATGAAAAGTTTTATAGAATTAAAAAATGTTAAAAAGACATATACTGTTGGAGATCAAAAGTTTAATGCTTTAGATGGTGTTAATTTAAATATTAATCAAGGAGAATTTGTAGTTATCTTAGGACCTAGTGGAGCTGGCAAAAGTACTCTACTTAATTTATTAGGGGGTATGGATAAGGCCACTTCAGGTGAGATTTATATAGGTGATAATGATATTGCTAAGTTTAATAATAAAGAATTAACTAGATATCGTGCTAATGATGTTGGTTTTATCTTTCAATTTTATAATATTATGCCAACTTTAACAGTAGATGAAAATGTCAATTTAATTAAAGATGTTACTAATACGACTAAAGAGTCAAAAGATGTCTTAAAAGATGTAGGACTTAGTCGTCATGCTGATAAGTTTCCAGGAGAATTATCTGGAGGAGAACAACAAAGAGTATCTATTGCGAGAGCAATTATGAAAAATCCAAAAGTACTTTTATGTGATGAACCTACTGGTGCTCTTGACTCTAAAACAGGAGTTGAAATTTTAAAATTACTTCATAAACAAAGTGATGAAGATACGACAGTTATTATTGTTACACACAATTCATTAATTGCCGAAATAGCTGATCGAGTTATTAGAATAAAAAATGGTAAAGTAGAATCCAATGAATTAAATAAACATCCAAAAAGTATTGATGAGGTTAAGTGGTAATATGTTAAAAAGAAAAATGTATCGTGATATTAAAAATAATTTATCACAGTTTATTACTATCTTTTTAATGATAATGATTGGAATAATGGCTTATTCAGGTATAAAGGCATATATGGATGGTATGACTACGACAGCTGATAAGTTTTATTCTGAAAACAATCTATTTGATTTAAATGTTATGGGTTCTCTTAATCATGATGATTTGGATAATATTAAGAAACTTAATAATGTTAGAGATGCTGAATTAAAATTATCTTTAACTGCTACGACAGATAATGAAAAAACATTATTACTTAATTTAATTGAGTCTAATAACATTTCTAAGTTTTATGTTTTTAAAGGAGAAGAATTTTCTAAAGATAAATCTGGTGTTTGGTTAGATAAGTTTTATGCTGATCAAAATAATATCAAAGTAGGAGATACTATTCTTGTAAAGTATGAATCATTAGAATTAAATGAAAAAGTATTAGGTATTATTAATGTACCAGATCATGTTTATGATGTAAGAGATGAATCAGAATTATATCCTGATCGTAAAGAATTTGGTTTTGCTTATATATCTGTTAATGAATTAACTGAAGATTATATAAAGAGTCTTGTTATGAAAGAGGCTAATATTACAGATGAAGCTATTTTTAATTATTTAATGCCTAATTTTAATTATAAAGACTATATTCCATATAATACAATAATGGTTGATGTTAATAAGAAAAGTAATGTAGATGACGTTAAAAACTCTATTGAAGATGAAATAGCTAATGCTAAAGCAATAATTAAAGTAGAAGATACTTCTTCTTATGTTACTTATCAAGGTGAAATAGATGAAGGCAAAACTTATGTTGGAGTTTTCTCAGGAATATTCTTATTCATTGCTTTATTATCAGTAATTACTGCAATGACTAGAGTAGTTAAGAATCAAAGAACACAAATTGGGACTTTAAAAGCTTTAGGTTTTAGTAATAGAAAAGTTTTATTCCATTATATTGGTTATGGTTTCTGGATTAGTTTATTTTCATCAATTATTGGTTTAATCTTAGGATATTTTCTTATTGGAAAAATCTTTATTGGATTAGAAATGTCTTTCTTTGAAATACCTAATGGTCATCCTAGTATGGATAGTAGTAGTTTTATAGTAGCTTTAATAGTTATCTTGATTGTTTCTGGTATTATTTACTTTACTGGAAGAAGTATTTTAAAAGAGAATCCTGCTGAGACATTAAGAAATGAAATACCTAATGTTAAGGGTAAACTTCTTAATATTACTAAATCTGGTATCTTTAAGAAATTAAGTTTTGAATCTATTTGGAATGTTCGTGATATCTTAAGAAATAAAATGCGTACATTTATGGGTTTTGCTGGGGTATTAGGTTGCTGTATGTTAATTGTTTGTGCTCTAGGTATGTTAGATTCAATGAATTATTTTGTTAAATTACAATTTGAAATACTATATAATTTTGACTATAAATTAAATTTAAAAGAAAATCTTACTACTGATGAATTAAATACTTTATATGATAAATATGGTTCTTATACTTCTAAATCTTTAGGAATTGAGATAAAAGATAAATCTGGTAAAAGAGAAGCTAATAATATCTTTGTAACTGATGCTTCTAATTTAGTTAGATTTGTAAACAAAAAGAATAATATAATTCCTAAACCAACTGATGAAGGTATTTATGTTACTCACAAACTGGCTGAGACAAAGGGCTATAAAGTAGGTGATACAGTAACTTGGCATATCTATGGAGATGATAAGTACTATACTTCAAAGATTATTGGCTTTAATAAAGACCCACAAAATCAAAATATTACAATGACTAGGAAATATTTGGAGAAACTTGGAATTGATTATGTACCAGATTCTTTATACACAAATAATGATTTAAGTAATGTAAAAACAATTAAGAATGTTGAGACTATCCAAAATATTGATAACTTAAAAGAAGGTATGGAAGGAATGCTTTCAATGATGAAAGAAATGCTTGTCTTAATTATTAGTATTGCAATATTGCTTGGGGCAGTTATTATTTATAATTTAGGAATTCTTTCTTATACTGAAAAAGAATATCAGTTTGCGACTTTAAAAGTATTAGGATTTAAAGATAAGCAAATTAAAAATATTTTTGTAAAACAAAATAACTGGATAGCTGTAGTTTCTATTATTTGTGGACTACCACTAGGTTTTTACTTAACTGATTGGTTATTTAAAACAGCTATTGAAGAACATTATGATTTTGGAGCTAGTATTACTCTTAGAACTTATGTCATTTCAGCTATTGGGACATTTATAGTTTCTTACTTAGTATCTAAGTTCTTAGCTCGTAAGATTAAGAATATTGATATGGTAACTAGTTTAAAAGGAAATGAGTGATATGATGATATTTTTAGGATTATTAATTCCCTTTATTGGAACTACTTTAGGTTCTGCAATGGTCTATTTAATGAAGAATAAAATGAATGTAAAGGTGGAGAAAGTTTTACTAGGTTTTGCATCAGGAGTGATGGTAGCAGCTTCTGTTTGGTCACTTTTAATACCTTCTATTGAGATGGCTCAGGAACAAAATGTTATTTCTTGGTTACCAGCTACTATTGGTTTTATTCTAGGAATAATCTTCTTACTTATTCTAGATAATTTGATTCCGCATTTACATTTAAAAAGTAAAGAACCAGAGGGACCTAAAAGTAAATTAAAAAAGACTACAATGATGGTTTTAGCAGTTACACTTCATAATATTCCCGAGGGTATGGCAGTTGGTGTTGCTTTAGCTGGAGCTTTAAGTAATAATAGTACGATTACTATGACTGGAGCTATTGCTTTAGCAATTGGTATTGCAATTCAAAATTTTCCTGAAGGAGCAATTATTTCAATGCCTTTAAAAGAAGAGGGAAATTCTAAAAATAAATCATTCTTATATGGAATGTTATCAGGAATAGTGGAACCAATTGGGGGATTAATTACCGTAATTTTAACTACATTAGTAGTACCAGTATTACCATATTTATTAGCTTTTGCTGCAGGAGCTATGATTTATGTAGTAGTAGAAGAATTAATTCCTGAATCTCAAGTTGGGAAACATTCTAATTTAGGAACTATTGGATTTAGTATTGGTTTTCTCATTATGATGATTTTAGATGTAGCTTTAGGATAAAGTTAAACTATATGTTTAACTTTTTTTATTTATGCTATAATAAATTTAGGTGTTAATATGAAAAGAATAAAAAATGCGTGTGTTTTAAATATTATAATTTGTTTGTTAACTATAATAGCTTCAGTTATTATGTTTACTGGCTTTAAATTTATGCCTGGTTCAGAAATATCTTTAGAAGCTACTAGTCTCAGAATGTTTAGTTTTTTTACGGTTGATTCCAATATGTTTATGGGATTAATTGCTTTAATAAGTGCTTATTATGAATATCAAGCTATCAAAAATACACAAGAAATACCTAAATTAATATATTTATTAAAATTAATGGCTACGACAGGGGTAGGTCTAACCTTCTTAGTTGTTTTCACTTATCTAAGTTATATTGCCGAGGGTGGAGTTTATGTAATGATTATGAATAGTAATTTATTCTTTCATTTAGTAATACTAGTACTTAGTATGATTACTTTTATGTTTTTTGAAAAAACTAATTGTTTAAAATTAAAAGATACTTTATATGGATTAGTTCCAATGCTTATTTATGCAATATTTTATTTAATTAATATTCTAATTCATATGGAAAATGGTAAAGTATCACCTAAATATGATTGGTATTGGTTTGTTCAAAATGGTGTGTGGACTGCAGTTATAGTAGTTCCTATTATAATTGCTTTAACATATTTAATTAGTTTTGTTTTATGGAAAGTGAATAAGGAGAAGTAATATGAAAGATAAATTAAAAGTATTAGGGCGTATATTAGTATTTATAGCTTGTATTGGAATTATGTTATTTGGAGTTCTTTTCTTACTAAATACTGATCAATGGGAAAATAGAAATTTAACACAGATAGCTAATCCTTTAACAGAAGTAAAAAGTGCAGAAGAAATGACTAATTATTTGGGCTATGAAGTACCAATAATAGTAGATAAAGAAGTAGATAAATATATTGTTATTGGTCAAGGACATTATGCTAATCATGCTAGAGTAATATATAAAGATAATTCAGTATTTAATATGGAAAAAGGTATCTTAGATCCAAGTGGTATTTATGGAGCTAGTACTGTAACAAAAGAAACAATTGGGGGAGTAAAAGTAGTTATTAATAAGCTTGAAGATACTATGTATGGTACTTGGACTTATCAAAATTATTCTTATTCCTATGCTATGAAAGATGTAAATCAGAATACTTTGAATGTTGAAATTAATAAAGTATTTGAAGTTATTAAGTAGGTGATTAGATGTATTTAAAAGATTCTAGTTTATATATATCAGGTTTAGTTAATATGTCTTCTAGTGTTTCTAAAACAATAAGTAAATCATATTTACAAGCAGATTGTTTTGAAAAGAAAAATTATAAAGAAGCTTTTTTAACTATGTATGAAATACCTGAAGATATATTTCATTTAGAAGAATATAAAAAGTCATTGGAAAACTTATTAAAAGATTTATTAGGTGATGATAAAAATCTAATTGAAGGATTACTCCATTGGCTACATATGGAAGCAGGAACAGTAGAGAAGATTTATACTCTTCCAGATAATAATAAAGTATTAGAGTTAATGGGAGCAGAAACTGGTGGTTATGGACCATTCTATTTTGTTGAAGATGTCTTTTTTATTGAAACTGATAGATTAGTTATTTGTTTGTTAATTGGAAACGATGAATAGGAGGAAAGTTTATGTCATTAGAAAAAGCAAGAGAGCATTTAAAGAAACATAAATTAGATAAGAATATAATTGTTCTTGATGAATCAAGTGCTACAGTAAGTGATGCAGCACATGCTTTAAAGTGTCAAGAAGAAGAGATTGGTAAAACATTATCTTTTTTGGTAAAAGAACAACCAATAGTTGTAGTAGTCGCAGGAGATGCTAAAATAGATAATAAAAAATTCAAAAAAGAATTTAAAATAAAATCTAGTATGATTCCTTTTGATGATGTTGAAAAGTTAATTGGTCATGGTGTAGGAGGAGTATGTCCTTTTGGAGTAAATGAAGGAGTAGAAGTATATTTAGATGTATCACTAAAGAAATTAAAGATAGTCTATCCTGCTTCTGGTAGTAGTAATAGTGCGGTAAAACTAACATTAAAAGAATTAGAAGAAGCATCTGAATATTTAAGATGGGTTGATATTTGTAAATAAAAGAGTTAAAATTAATATGTGCTTGCCCCATAGCCAAGCGGTAAGGCAGTGGACTCTGACTCCATTACGCGTTAGTTCGAATCTAACTGGGGCAGCCATTTAATTAGTAAATTAGTTGTTTTTGACAAACAATTAAAAATATGTATAATATAAACCACTATGAAGGAGTGGTTTTTTTAAACCAATAATAGTGTATTATGTCGAAAAAGAAATCTAAAATTAGTAATAAGTCTAAACGTAGGGATAGATATATTGAGTATTTTGATCCTGTTATCTTTGATAAATTAGTTAATATTAAAGATTTAAGTTATGAAGAAATACTTGTTCTTGAAGAAGAAATGAAGAATAATCCATTTTTTAGTACTAATCCTGACTTTATGTCTTATTTGCGAAAAGAAAAAGCTTTTGTTGAATTTAAAATGAATCATCCAGAGATTGAACCTGCTGAGATGTATCCAGAATTTGCCAAAGTATATAAAAAAAAGAAGGAAACTAAAAAGTAATTATGACTAATGAAGAATTAAAATATTTACTAGAATTTTTAAGTAAAGAAATGGGCTATATAGATAGTGATAATTATAAGTATGATGCAAATGAACAAATGAAGTTTGAAAGCATTATGTATGGAGCACTATCTTTATATCGTGATGGTAGAATAAAGAAAAGTAAGTTAGAAAAAGTTCATGAGCAGTTTAAGAATAGTATTAATGAGACTAATTCAGAAGAATTAAAATTTTTTAAAGATAAAGCTTTAAAGTTACTAGATTATCCAGAAATAACTGATGATAATGCTCTAGAGGTATATTATAAAATAAGTGAATTAGCTGATACTTATCGCAAGAAAAAAACATTATTTGGAGCTATGTCAATTGGTGTATTAGAGTATTATTATCGCAATAATATTTTAGAAGAAAGTTTAAAATCGGTATCTAATGAAACTTTAAATGATTATTTAGAATTAGTAGTAATATTTGACAATGTTAATGGTAGAGAAGTAATACTAGAAGCTATTAATAAAGAATTAGAAAATAGAGAGAGTATTAAAGTAAAGTAGGTGAAAATATGAATGGATTAGAAGTAACTGATTTAAGTGTAATATTACATTTTTATAATAACGGATTATTAAATAAATATTTTTCTTTATTATCAGATGAAGAATTAGATATTGTAGGTGTTAAGCTTCTTTCTAGTCAGGAACATGCTGCAGAAAATATACTAGAACTTGTAAGAAATGAAAAAGCATATCGCTACTATAGTAATATCTTGGAAGGATTAAAAGAAGGTAAAACTAAATAGTTTTACTTTCTTTTTTTAAACTTTTAGTGTATTATTATAATGTATTAAAAAGAGGTGTATTTATGACAAATGAAGAAAGAGTTGAATTAGCTAATTTGTTATTTCCAAATATTAATAAAACAAGAGATTATTATGAAGAAAAGTATCCAGAAAGAGATTTACCAGCTGGTGCAATGGTAACTAGATTTGGACCTAGTCCTACTGGTTTTGTACATATGGGTAGTTTGTTTGGTTCTTTTTGTGATAGTGTTTTTGCTAAACAAAGTAATGGTATATTCTTTTTAAGAATTGAAGATACTGATCAAAAAAGAAGTGTAGAAAATGGTGTAGAAGGTATTTTTAATGATTTAGACGCTTTTGATATAGTACCCGATGAATCTTCTCGTGTGGGTGGAGAATATGGTCCTTATATTCAAAGTGAAAGAACTGAAATATATCAAACTTATGTAAAAGACTTAATTGTTCAAGGATTAGCTTATCCATGTTTTATGACTGAAGAAGAAATAGCTAATATCCGTGAGGAACAAGAAATTAATAAGACTAAATTAGGTATCTATGGAATGTATGCCGTTGATAGAGACTTATCACTTGATGAGATAAAAGCACATTTAAAGAATAACGATGAATATGTTATTAGATTAAAGAGTCCAGGAGATGCTAAAAAAGAAGTAGAAATAGTAGATTTGGTAAAAGGTAAAATTAAATTTCCAGAAAGTGATATGGATTTAGTTTTATTAAAGAAAGATGGAACTCCTACATATCATTTAGCTCATGTAATAGATGATCATTTAATGCATACTACTCACGTTATTAGAGGAGATGAATGGGTATCAAGTATTCCGCTTCATATTCAATTGTTTGAAATATTAGGTTTTAAAAGACCAGAATATGTTCATACTGCAGCTATCACTAAAAAAGAAGATGGAAATATTAGAAAATTATCTAAGAGAAAAGATCCAGAAGCTAAAGTATCATATTATGATGAAGTAGGTATTCCAATAGAAGCAGTTAAATTATATTTAGCTACAATACTTAATTCTAATTTTGAAGAATGGTACCTACAAAACTCTGATAAGACTATTGATGACTTTACATTTACCTTTGATAAGATGGCTATTGGAGGAACATTATTTGATTTAGATAAGTTAAATAATATTTCTAAGACTTATTTCTCTCGTAAGAGTGGTGAAGAAGTATATACTGAAACACTTAAATGGGCAGAGAAGCATGATAAAGAGTATTATGAATTATTAAAAGAAAATAAAGATGATATGATTAAATTCTTAAGTATTGAAAAAGATGGTCCAAGACCAAGAAAAGATATATCTAAATATAGTGAAGTAAAAGAAGAGTTTAGTTATGCGATAGATAGTTTGTTTAAGAAAGAAAATTATAGTAAGAATGAATCAGAAAAAGAATACGATATAGATTTAGTATTAGATTATATTAATAATTATTTAGATTTAGATGTAGATAATGAAGTATGGTTTAATGGAGTAAGAGAGTTTGCGACAAGTAATGGTTATGCAGCTAGTCCTAAAGATTATAAGAATAATCCAGATGATTATAAAGGACACGTTGGAGATATCTGTGAAGCTATAAGAGTAATGGTTACTGGTAGACTTAAATCTCCTGATTTGTTTAGTATTATGAAAATACTAGGAAAAGATAAAATACTACAAAGAATAGAATTATATAAAAGTAGATAGAAATATCTACTTTTTTTGTAAAAAAATAATTGATAGAGAATATAAAAATATCTAAAAATGTATTGCTAGAAAAAAAGTAATAGAATATAATTAAGTTAATAGAAAGGAGAGGTTATATGTCAGGATTTTTAACTACAGTAGTTGTCATAGTAGTAATTATTATCTTATGTTCTATAAGACAAATTGCAGAATATGAAAGGGGTATTTTATTTCAATTTGGTAAGTACAAAAAAATAATGAATCCAGGTTGGAATATTGTCTTACCAATTATTCAATCATATCAAAAAGTTGATGTCAGAACCAAAGCAGTAGATGTACCTGAACAAGATGCAATTACTAAAGATAATGTTACTATTAGAATTAATGCAGTTATTTATTACAAAGTATTTGACGCTGGAAAAGCTATTTGTGCAGTAGAAAACTTTCATTGGGCCGTATCACAACTTGCTCAAACTACAATGCGTAATGCTGTTGGTACAGTATCTTTAGATGAATTATTAACTCAAAGAGATAAAATATCTGAAGAAATTTGTAAAATAATTGATGAAGCTACTGATCCATGGGGAATTAAAGTAGAAAATGTTGAATTAAAAGATGTAAAATTACCTGATGAAATGCAAAGAGTTATGGGTAAAGTTGCAGAAGCTGAAAGAGAAAAACAAGCAGTTATTACTCATTCAACTGGTGAAAAAGAAGCTGCAGTTAACTTAGCAGAAGCTGCAAGAGTTATGTCAGAAACACCAGGAGCATTACATTTAAGAACATTATCTACGTTAAATGATTTATCATCAGATCAATCTAATACTATTATTTTTGCAGTACCTATCGAAGTATTAAGAGCATTTGATGGTGTAAAAGATCCAGGTAAAGTTGCAGATGTTGTAAAAAAGCTAAATAATAGAGAATAGATAACAATTAAAAAATTGTTATCTTTTTTTTGTATAAATATAATATAGATAAGTATTTTAAAGATAATTATGCTTATTTTATTACTATCGATAATAATATATGTGGTTTTATATTATTAGATGATAATAAGAATAGTAATTATGAGATTAGTGAGATATTTGTAGTAAATAATTATAAATTTAAAAATATAGGGGAGACTGCGGTTACTAAGTTATTTAATAAATACCATGGTAATTGGACTATTAAAGCAGTGCCTTATTTTGATAACTAAGAGATATCTCTTAGTTATTATTTTTTATAAAAAAGTATCAATGATACTAAAAATATTGACAATAATAGATTTATTATTTATAATAATAGAAAAAAAGAGTAAATAGTGAGAAAGGAGTATAATGACAACAAATGAAGTACAAGATTATTTGGATAATATAATATCTATTTTAGATTCTAATGGAAAATTGGTTGTTTTATTTGACAGAGACAAAAATAAAACATTTCAGTATTTATATAAGATAACTACTAAAGAAGTAGAAGAAGTATTAAGAAGTTTAAAAGTAAGTGATTTTGAAAAGAAAGAGCTTAGTAAGAATGATAGTCATAAGAAAAGAGAATTATACTTCTTTTCTCCAACGAGAATTTATGTAGCGGCTAACGGTAGAGAAGATACTATGAAACTTTATATTAAAATAGATTTATATAGTGATAAGAACTTAATTGTTGTTATATCCTTTCACGAATATGGTGATTTTAGTGAGGAGGTTAACTAAAATGAAAAAGTTTTGTGATAAGTGTTTAAAAGAGGTTGAATGTACCTATCATGAGAAAGAGACTGAATTGATTATTGATAATAATAAAATTAATTATTTAAAAAAGTATTATGTATGTAATGAATGTGAGAATGCTTTTTTAGATGATTTACATGATTATGATATTGAAACTGTTAATAATGAGCTAAGAAAAATCAATAATATTATTACTACTGAAGAAATAGAAGAAATATTAAAAAAATATAATATTGGTAAAAAGCCTTTATCAATCGTATTAGGCTTAGGAGAAGTAAATATACTAAGATATTTGAATGGTAGTAATCCAACTAAAGAAATATCTGAATTATTAAAAATGGTCTTAAATAAGCCATTTCTTTATGAATTGTATTTATTAAATTCTAAAGATAATATTAGTGAAATTGCTTATAAAAAGTCTTTAGGTAGAACAAAACAAATAGAATTAACTGAAGAGAATTCTAAATTATATAATAGTGCCCTTTATTTAATTAAAGAATTAGGTGAAACCGATGCTTTAGCAATTCAAAAAACTTTATTTTTTGCTAATGGATTATCAAAGTTTTTCTTAGGTAAAAAGTTGTTTAATGATTCACCTGAAGCATGGATTCATGGCCCTGTATATAGAGAAGTTTATGATTGCTTTAGCTATTATAAAGGAAATACTATTGACTATGGAGAACTATTTAAGAATACAGAGATTGATCTGAGTATTGAAGAAAAGAAATTTTTAAATGAAATAATTATTAGCTTTGGAATGTATAGTGGGTCATTACTACGAGAAATGACACATATAACTACCCCTTGGTTGAATGCCAGAAAAGGTTTAAGTGAACGAGATTATTCATCAAGAAAAATTGATAATAAAGAAATAGATAAGTACTTTAAAGAAGTATATTATAAATATGATATGAAGGAGTTAAAAGATATAGAGAAGTTTAGTAATGACTTATCAAAAAAAGCTAAGAAGAATCTAATAAAGAAGTATATTGCGTAGTATTAAGTTTATTTGACATATCTTTTTAATTTATTTATTATATTAAGTACGGTGATTTATATGGAAGAGAAGTTTATTAATTTCTTAAAAGAAACTGAATTATATAATGAAGAGGTTCTTGAATACATTAAGTATAGGACTACTCATGTTAATTATAAACAAGAGGGGGCAATGGACTTTGTAGGATGTTTCCCAATAATTGAAGATGATATTGTTACAGATATTTGGTTATGTGTACCTAATATAGTTGATGATATATCTGCTTCTATTAATGTTCATGAATATGTTCATTTATTAAGAGTATATAAATCTTTAGGTAAAGAGTTTATTGAAAGTGAATATGAAGAATTATTACCTGTTATGTATGAATTTGCTTTTTTAGAAAGTATTGGTAATACTGAATATTTAAATAAATATAAGGAAGATATAAAGAAAGATGATGTTTTAAAAGTATTAGTAAAAAGCAAGTAATTATACTGGCTTTTTTTGTTAAAATGTTAGTATCTATGTTAAAATATTAATGGTTTAATTTAAGCTAAGGAGTAAAATATGGAATATATAAATATTTATAATGATAATCATGAATTAATTGGGGAATGTGAGAAAGATTATGCTCACAAAGCTGGATTATGGCATGAAGTTTTTACTTGTCAAATAATTAATCCTAAAAAGAAAACTGCTGTTTTTCAAGTGAAAAACCATAACCATAATAATATTCATGATAAAGATTTAATTGAAATTACCATTGGGGGACATATACGAAGTGATGAGAAGCTTGAAGATGGAATTAGAGAAATAAAGGAAGAGACTGGTCTTGAAATAGATTTTAATAAGTTAAAGTATTTAGGTTTAAGACAAGTAGCAACTACTGTAAAAGAGGATTATATTATCAGGGAATTTCAAAATATATATTTAGGCTTTGTAGATAAAGATATAAAGGAATATCATTGTGTTGATGATGAAGTATCAGAGTTTATTGAATTTGATATTGATGAATTGATAGAATTATTACTAGGAAATAAAAAAAGTATTTATGGAAATACTAAGGAAAAGAAAGTTAAAATTACTCTTGATAATTTTGTAGAAAGTTATTTAAATGGTGATAAGTTATATTTAAGATTATTAATAGCTGCCAAAAGATATTTAAATGGTGAAAGAGAAGAATTGATTTTTTGGTAGTTAATAAATAAAAAATAAAAGAAGTTCAACTGAACTTCTTATTATTTTACTTTAACTTTTTCATTTTCTTTTCTTCTTAAATGAAGTGCAATACCAAGTGCTGTCATTGAAGATCCTAATCCAGCTAGTGCCCAAGCTAGACTTGAATCATCACCAGTTTGTGGTGATTTTTTTATTACTGTTTTTTCTACAGTTTTTTCAGGCTTTTCTGGAGTAACTGGTTTATCTGGTTCAACAGGTTTTTCAGGTTCTTCAGGTACATATGGTTCGGCTTCATCAATTAATGATAAATATACTTTATAATCTTCATCATATGGATCAAACCATCTAACACCTAATAAATTTTGATATACTTCGCCATCTGCAGTCATATTCTTAGTAGAGTAAATATATAGATGCATGTCATCTGGGTGCTTTTCTACGTCACTTACTAAGTAATTGAATAATTCTACATATTCAGCAGGTATTCTTGTATGATTATGAGCTGACCACCAATGTTGAGCTAATTTACCAACACCATTTCCATTTACAGGATCAATTACGTATCCTTCTGGACTTTCAGGGTCATATCTATAATATCTTAAGAATCTAATATCTTCATATACTAAGTTTCCATCTTCATCTCTAATTAGTTTTCCATTTTCATCTCTCATAGCTTGAGAAGTAGTAACTTCTGCAGATGTATAAGTTTTTAAAGCATATTCAGTAATAAATCTAATTTCTACTTCAGATAAATTAGGGAAGTATTCTTCTGCCTTACTTCTATGATAAATAATATCTAATACTTTATTATATAGTTCATTGTCTGACATAGATTTATCTGCATCAGGAGCAAATGTTCTAATATTATGTTCATCTAGAACTACACCGGAATAGTCAATTCCGTCTGGTTCATCCCAGTTTTGATTAATGCAATAAACTTCTTCTCTTTGTCCTTGGCTTTCAATATAGTATAGTGGAACTCCACCATAGTGAGAACATACTTCACCACTTTGGTCATGTTCAACATCAGCATTGATGTCATTTTCTACAACTTCAACTTTAAATGTTTTATCAGCAGCTGTTTTATAACCTTCAGGAGCACTTTTCTCATGTAGTGTATATTCACCTTCTGGTAGCATTGAAATATGTTCAGTACCATCTGATACCCATTCATCAACAACATTACCATCTTTATCAAGAATTTGCATAACAGCACCAACTAAGCCATGCCCATCAGTATCAACTTTAGTAGTGATTACTGAAACTTTGTGTGATTCAGTTTCTCGTTCTTCTCCAGCAGGAGTATAAATATCTTTAGTAGTTACTTCTTCAGATTTAGTTTCTTCTGGAGTAGATTCTTCTTTAACTTCTTCAGTTTTTGTTTCAACTACAGAATTCTCATTAATAGTAACTTCTTCCTTCTTTTCTTCTTGAACTATTTCTTCTTCGGAAACAACTTCTTCTTTAACCTCTTCCTTAACTTCTTCTTTGTTTTCTTCTTGAACAACTACAGGTGTTTCTTCAGCTTCAATTGTTTCATCAAGTGATTGTTCGATTTCAGTTACATCGATATCTTCATCTTCTGCAAATACTGGCATAGCTACTGCTAAACTAGATCCACCAGCAAGTGCTAATGATAAACCAACTGATGCCATACGTACTTTTAAATTTTTAATATTCACAATATCCCTCCTTTTAATTATAAACGTTTTTTATTGTAATATAAGTTTCTTTTATTGTCAATAAATGTGAGAGATGTCTTAAACGTAAAAAGTAAAAACATTGTGCACAAATATAAATGAAATTTATAGCTTTGTATTGTGGGTATAAAAAATATTTTTGTATAAACTTTTTTCGTTGACATCAAAGCTTTTTGTAATTATTATAGTGAGTCATATTCGGGAAAACTATGTAGAGAGGATGGAATAAATGAAAAAATCAGGGGGAAATATAAAAAGGGTTTATAAGCTTAAAAAGAGAAACTTTTTAATAACAAGTTTACTCGTTTTAGGTGTGTTTATGATTACTTTAGGTGGAATATTTAGTACAAAGTCTATCTTTAGTAGTCTACGTAGTCTTTTAGACGACAATCAAAAATTAGGAGAAAAAACTATAACTCCAAATAAGATAGGAGATCAATTTGATGGTACTCATAAGTTATCTCTTACTGTTACAGGAGATGCTGAAAAGCAACCTAATAAAGTTAACGTTATAGTTATCGTGGATAGATCTGGTTCTATGAGTAATCAATCAGGGACAGGTGCATATGTAGCATCAAATTCCAATAGCAACAATATGTATGGTTACGTAGATGGAGAATATGTTTCATTAACTAGACATGGTGGAATGGGTAATAGATATTATACATATACAAATGCTGATGGAGAGACTGTTAGGTATAATGGTCAACGTTATATTTGGGATAGATCTGCTACACGTTTAGAGGCAACTCAGGCTGCAGTTAATGGACTTGCAGAGACTTTACTTGGTTATAATGAACAAGAAGGTAATGATGATAATACAGTTCAAATGGCATTAGTTTCGTTTGCAACAAGTGCGAGCGTTGATAGAACACCTACTACTTCAGCAAGTAGTTTTATAAGTGAGGTTAATGATTTAAATGCCAATGGTGGTACAAACTGGGAAGCAGCTTTACAAGAAGCTAATACTATAGATTTTGAAGATGAAGATCCTACATATGTAATATTCTTCTCAGATGGTTCACCAACATTCCATACAACTGATGGTGGTTATAACAATTGGAATAGAACATATCAACAATATGGTTCCGGTGGAGAATCTGAACCTAATATGGAAAGATCTTATACTCAAGCTGTTGATGATGCTGCTACATTAGCAACTAAAGTTGGAGCAGATAAATTTTATACAATATTTGCATATGGAACTTCTGTTGGTTCTGGATACATGTCTGATTTAAATGAAGCAGCAGGAGCACCAGCTGCAAACAACTATTCAGCATCTGATTCAGCAGAATTACAAGAAGCATTTGCTGAAATTTTAGAGGCTATTGAAATGTCAGGTATTTCTGGTGTTAGTATTGAAGATGGAACTACAAATAAAGTTAATCTTGCTGCATCATCAGGAGTTGCAAGCCTACTAGAAGTAGATAAAAATAGTTTCCAATATTGGAAAACAAAAGATGGAGTAAGAGAAGAATGGAAATCAACTGATGATCCTGCTCCACCAGCAGCAAGTTTTGATGAAGCAACTGGAAAAGTTAGTTGGGATTTATCATCACTTGGTGTGTTAGAAAATGATGTTACTTATGAAGTTACATTTGATGTATACCCTTCACAAGAAACATATGACTTAATTGCAGATTTAAAGAATGACAAAGTAGATTATGATACAGAAGTTGATCCTGCAATTAAACAATACTTACATAAAAATGGAAATAGTTATTCACTAGATACTAATACTGTAGGTGAAGATGGTAAGACTTCTACAGCAACTATTACTTATACAGATACTAGAACTGATGATGGAGAACAAACATATAATTATACTAATCCAGAACCAGTAGAAACTGATGCCAGTTCTATATCTATTCAAAAGACTTGGGAAAACTCTTTAGATAGTAGAGAGCATTTACCAGTTCAAGTTAATTTACAAAGAGATGGTAACAACTTCTATCCTGCAACATTAAATAATGATAATGGATGGAAGGCTGATGATATTGCTATTGCTGTTGGATTAGCTAGATTAAATGGTGATACATTAACTGTATTAGATGCAGGACACGATTATAAATTTGCAGAATTAGGTTCTGAATCATTTAACTGGGAATTACAAACTGAAACAGTACACCCAATGTTAATTAACGGAGAAATAAAGAAATTAATTCTTGTAGAAGATGAAAGTACAATTCCTTCTGGAATGGGTAGTAAAACATATTATGATGGATACTATAAAATAGGAAATAAAGTATATAAAGATGAGGGTGCTAATCCTACAATTAATGCTATTAACCATCGTAGAAGTAATTTAAATATTAAAAAGGTAGTTAATGGAGAAAATGCAAATCCAAATGATGAATTTGAATTCACAATTACTGTTATTCAAAGAGATAAAGACGGAAAAGAACTTGCTGATGATGCATCAACTGCTGATGATGATTTATGGTTCTCAGTATATAATAATGGATATGTTGATTTAGGTAGTAGACTTGTTAGTTCTGGATGGCAAAAAGAGGTTAATGAGAACGGAGATATTTACTATCATGCACCTAATCATACTCAATTAGTTGTAAAACTAAAAGCTAATGAAAACTTACGTTTTGTTAACGTAGTATCTAATACTGATTTTACTGTAGTCGAAGGAAATACAACTAATTATGAATTAGAAAGTATTACTGCTAGTGGATTTAGTACTGCTGCTGGTAGTACAGATAGTACATCTATTAATGAGAGCACTAAGACTATTACAGGTCATATTGGAGAAAATAATAATTCTTATCAAGTAGAATATAAGAATAAAAATACTAATCCTGAAACTGTTAGTGCATCAGTTAAGAAAGTATGGGATGACGCATCTAATCAAGATGGTAAGAGACCAGAAACATTAACTGTTACACTAAGTGATGGACAAACTGCTACTTTATCAGAAAGTAATAATTGGGAAGCTACAATTACTGGACTTCCAAAATATAAAAATGGTGAAGAAGTTGAATATACTTGGACTGAGGGAACATTACCTAAAGGTTATACAATGACTTCTAATAAAACTGAAGGAACAGTAACTACAATTAAAAATAGTTATACTCCTGAAGAAACAGAAGCAACTATTGTAAAAGTTTGGGATGATGACAAAGATAGAGATAAAGTAAGACCAGATTCTATTAAAGTTACATTAACTTCAAGTGATCCAGACTTTAAAGCACGTGAAGTAACTTTAAGTAAAGATGAATGGACTGAAACAATTACAAAATTACCAAAATATGAACATGGAAAACTTGCTGTTTATACATGGACAGAAGATACAGCAGGATTACCTGCAGGTTATACAATGACTTCTAATACACCTCAAGGTACAGTAACTACAATTACAAATCATCGTGATGTAACTCCAACTGAAGCAACAGTTAAGAAAGTATGGGATGATGCTAATAATCAAGATGGTAAGAGACCAGCAAGTATTACTGCTAAATTATTAGGTAATGGAGTAGCTGTTCAAAAAGATGGTAAAGATGTTGTTGCAGAATTAACTGCAGGTAATCAATGGACTGTAACAATTAAAGACTTACCATTAAATGATAATGGTGAAGCAATTAATTATACATGGTCAGAAGATGAAAATGGATTACCAACAGGATATAAATTAACTGGAACTTCTAAAGAAGGAACAGTTACAACATTAACAAATAGTTATACACCAGTAAAAGATACAATTACTGTAACTAAGATCTGGGATGATGCATCTGATCAAGATGGAAAGAGACCAGAAGATGTAACATTTACAGTAACTGGATCTGATGGAAAAACTTACCCTGTAACATTTACTGGAAATGGTAACACATGGACAAAAGAAGTAGAAGTAGATAAATACTACAACGAAGGACAAGAGGTAACATTCACAGTTGATGAAGCAAAAGTAGCTGATTATGAGAAAGCTATTGATAATCCAAAATTAACTATTACAAATAGTTATACTCCAGTAAAAGATACAATTACTGTAACTAAGATCTGGGATGACGCATCTGATCAAGATGGAAAGAGACCAGAAGATGTAACATTTACAGTAACTGGATCTGATGGAAAAACTTACCCTGTAACATTTACTGGAAATGGTAACACATGGACAAAAGAAGTAGAAGTAGATAAATACTACAACGAAGGACAAGAGGTAACATTCACAGTTGATGAAGCAAAAGTAGCTGATTATGAGAAAGCTATTGATAATCCAAAATTAACTATTACAAATAGTTATACACCAAAGAAAGAAAAAATTACTGTAACTAAAATCTGGGATGACGGATCAGATCAAGATGGTAAGAGACCAGAAAATGTAGAGTTTACAGTAACCGGATCTGATAAGAAAACATATAAAGCAACATTAAGTGGTGAAGGTGACACTTGGACACAAGAAGTAGAAGTAGATAAATACTACAACGAAGGACAAGAGGTAACATTCACAGT
>ERZ842401.3416-NODE-3416-length-19789-cov-7.575555_pt1 | contig 19789 bp, 15 predicted proteins | sample MGYA00521270_ERZ842401 | MGnify/ENA primary metagenome ERZ842401 (study PRJEB31892, sample SAMEA3878208) | bioreactor metagenome | biome: Moose rumen | place: Sweden | collected 2011-10 | study: EMG produced TPA metagenomics assembly of the PRJEB12797 data set... | reverse complement strand
CGCCAGTTACCAACGACGCATAAGTGTTTGTCGGCGTAAGCCAGTCGGACGCGGTGCCCACGCCAGTGGAGAAAGTGTAGTTGGTGATATCTGATGATATTGGCGGGCATTGCGCCTTAAGCATGGCGGTAGCCAATAACATTAGGGCGGCACAAAGCAGTCCGCGCCTCATCTTTTCTAAAACATTACGAGTGTGTGTATGCATCGTTGTATAATTTGATTTCATTACTTTATTATCTAAATTACCTCGTTCCATAGGGAATATCATTTGATTTCGAATTAATTAAAGGAATAACAAAATACAGATTCCCCGTCCATTGGACAGGGGATTTCCACAATTGCCATCGTATATAAAAGAACTTCCATCGCTCTTTTTATTAATTACACTATACTTATTATCAGTTCTTTATATTTACGCTATAGTTCTTCTATCTTTTTATTGTTCAAAGTGGTTAATGTGCTATAAACCAATTTGCAAAGATACGCATTATTTTTGAACCCTGCAAGTTTTTTTTGAGGACAAAGCACAAAAAGCAGTGCGTACGCCTGCATGTTCATATAGACACTTATGCCTGAAAAACGTTACAAAGGAAGAATTTTTTGGTTGAAAGATTTTTGACTCGAAATACGGAAAGGACCGCCACATATCAATTCGGAGTTCGGAACCTGTTTAGTTGGAAGTTGAAAAGCTTGGATGGTGCGGGGCTTCGGCAAGCTCAGCCACCGCGAAATAGCTGGAAATTGAAAGTTCACTCATTCACTTCTTGGTTTCTTAACTTCTTAGAATTTCGCCACCTTCAATCCCGTTCTTGGAGTTGTTTTTGAAGTTCCACCACCAAGTCGCGGTACTTGGCGGCTTCGAGGAAATTCATCTCCTTGGCGGCTTTCTGCATGTTGCGCTGTGCCTCGCGGAGCTCTTTTTTCAGCTGTTCCTTGCTTTTGCGGAAATTGATGAGACTCTCGGAGGCGAGACGTATATATTCATCGGAGATATCGTCGATAAACGACTTGGCGACTGCTTGTGGCAGTTCCTCGCCGCTGGCTTTTTCTATCACTGAGGTCTGTCCCAAAATGGCCTCGGTAGATTTCACTATCTGCCGCGGCACAATGCCGTGTTCCTCGTTGTAGCGTATCTGTTTCTCGCGGTGGCGGTTAGTCTCGTCGATGGCACGTTGCATGGAGGCGGTAATTTTGTCGCCGTAAAGTATGGCCTTGCTGTGCACATTGCGCGCCGCGCGTCCTATGGTTTGTATCAGCGCTCTGTCGGAACGCAGGAAGCCCTCTTTGTCGGCGTCGAGGATGGCCACCAGCGACACCTCGGGCAGGTCCAGCCCTTCGCGCAGCAGGTTCACACCCACCAGCACGTCGAACACTCCCATACGCAGGTCGCGCATAATCTCCACACGCTCAAGAGTGTCCACATCGCTGTGTATGTATTTGGAGCGGATGCCGAGGTTGGTGAGGTAGCGGGTAAACTCCTCGGCCATGCGTTTGGTGAGGGTGGTTACAAGCACACGCTCGTTTTTGGCCACCACAGTGTTTATCTCGTCAAGCAGGTCGTCCACCTGATTGATGGCGGGACGCACCTCCACCACAGGGTCGAGCAGTCCGGTGGGACGTATGAGCTGTTCCACCACAACTCCCTCGCTCTCCTGCAGCTCGTAGTCGGCCGGGGTGGCACTTACGTAGATGGTCTGGTTTACAAGGGAGTAGAACTCGTCGAAAGTAAGAGGGCGGTTGTCCAAGGCCGAGGGCAGACGGAAACCGTATTCCACCAGCACGGTCTTGCGCGAGTGGTCGCCGCCGTACATGGCATGTATCTGTGGCACCGTTACATGACTTTCGTCGATGACCAGCAGGAAATCGTCAGGGAAATAGTCGATAAGGCAGAAGGGGCGCGATCCAGGCGGACGTCCGTCGAAATAGCGCGAGTAATTTTCGATACCGCTGCAGTAACCCACCTCGCGAATCATCTCAAGGTCGTAGTTGACACGCTCTTCGAGGCGGCGGGCCTCGAGGTTGCGGCCCTCGGCATAAAACTCATCGCGACGCTCGAACATGTCGTGCTCTATCTGAAAAAGGGCGTCGTTGACACGCTCCTTGGAAGTGAGGAAGTTGCCTGCGGGATAAATCACTATCTCGTCCTTGTTTTCCATACGGTGGCCTGTAAGCGGGTCGAAGGTCTCGAGACTCTCGATTTCGTCGTCCCAGAAGGAGATACGATAACAGAAATCGGCGTAGGAAGGGAACACGTCCACCGTGTCGCCTTTCACGCGGAAGCGTCCGTTGCTGAACTCTATCTCGTTGCGCGAATAGAGCGAATCCACCAGCATAAGCAGGAACTTGTCGCGACCGAGCCTCTGCCCCACTTTCAAATATATAGTGCCTTTTTCGAACTCCTCGGGATTGCCTATGCCATAGATGCACGACACGGAGCTGACCACAATAACGTCCTTGCGGCCGGAAAGCAGGGCGGAACTGGCACGGATACGCAGTTTGTCGAGCTCGTCGTTGATGGCAAGGTCCTTTTCGATATAAGTGTTGGTGGATGGGATGAAAGCCTCCGGCTGATAGTAGTCGTAGTACGAAACGAAATACTCCACGGCGTTGTTGGGGAAAAACTGCTTGAACTCGCCATAGAGCTGCGCGGCAAGGGTTTTGTTGTGACTAAGTATAAGTGTGGGTTTGCCAATACGGGCTATAACGTTGGCAACGGTGAAGGTCTTGCCTGAGCCGGTAACGCCAAGCAGCACCTGTCCGCGCTGACCAGCATTGAGTCCGGCCACAAGCTGGTCGATGGCTTCGGGCTGGTCGCCCATAGGCTGAAAATTCGCTATCAACTGAAAATCCGACATTTAGTATATATTGTGGAGTTGGGTTTGGTTTTGCAAAGATAAGATTTTTTATTAACATCGAAAAACACGAAAGTAACGAAAAAAAACTTGCACAAAAACTTATTTTGAGCTGTTATGTCCACCACCCTACTTCAGTCCGGCGTGGCGGTTGGCCCGGCGTTCGGTGTAGAAATCGTCGTACGGGCGGCCTTTGCCAAACTTGTTGTACCACAGCAGGTGCAGGGCCGAGGGAAGCCCCACCACCAGCAGGTACAACGGTCCCAAGAGCTTGGAATCCACAGTATGCCCGTCCAGCTCGTGGCGGATGACACGCTGATTGTTTCGGTTGGCATGGCTTACAATGGCAAAAGTGCCGAGCGACACCCCTCCCGCTCCCTTGGGCATACGTGCGGCAAAAGCGACGTTATAATGGCGGCAGGCTATCTTTTTGGCCGGTCCCGCCGCGGCAAGCCACACCAAAGCGACAAGATTCTGCGGCAGTTGCCAAAGAAACAACAGCCCGAATATCAGAGCATTACACAGTTTTTTCATCAAAAAACACATTACTATTTGCCACAACAAAAGTATATTTTTTTTGCGTAACTGTTGAAAAAAAGAGAAAAAAGTGTATTTTTGCACCTTGATTTCACACATATCCGCAATGCCAAACAACAGGTCAAAATCCACAACTGCACTGAAAAGAACGACATCCATCGCCGTTATACTTTTTCTTGTGGTAAGCGTTGCTTTTGGTCAAAACATGCCCGACACATCCCTTTTTGATGCACATATCCACCACACTAAAACCGACACCCTGCCCTACCGCATATATTGTTCCGACAGAGCCAAAACCGCCGATTCCGGCAGAGCCGTTACCGTCCACAGGCAGCCTTTGGTGGTTTTTCTTCACGGAGCCGGTGAGCGAGGCAACAACAACATCGACCAGTTGCGTCTGGGAGTGCGTTTCTTCCTAAACGACAGCGTAACCGACCGCTACTCTTTCATACTTCTCGCCCCGCAATGTCCACTGAACAAACGATGGGTGAACACCGACTGGACCCTTTCCTCACACACCATGGAGGCAGAGCCCACATCCGAGATGGAAGGGGTATTCTGGCTCATCGACAGTCTTGTTTACACCGGAACCGTTGACAAAAACCGCATCTACATCTGCGGCATCTCCATGGGCGGTTTCGGGGTGTGGGACGCCCTATCGCGACGTCCGGAGACCTTTGCTGCGGCCATTGCCATCTGCGGCGGCGGCGACACCGCTTTGGCAAAACAACTTGCCAATGTACCCATACGAGCCTTTCACGGCAAAAAAGACAAGCTGGTGCAATACCGCCGAAGCCTCGACATGTACCGTTCCATAAAACGTGCTGGCGGCAAAAGCATAACACTAACCTCGTACAACAACGTGGGACACGGCTGCTGGGATCACGCCATGTCAACCCCGGGACTTTTCGAATGGCTATTTAGCAAACACAGCAATGGCAAAACAAAAACAAAATAAGACGAACGTAGAGGCCAAAAACGCCAAACCGAAACCCAAACCGAAGAAAAACAGCCGCAAGCGGGTTCCCAACAACTACTGGGAATACGTGGGGCTTCTGGCCGCCACTCTTGTTTTGTTCGCAACAATATCCCTCACCATAGGGGATTTTCCTCTGTTGTTGGAACTCAGGGCAATGAATTTGAGGCGCTATGCGCAAACACCCGTTCGGGACTCCATCGCACAAACCGACGACACCGCCTCGACCGACTCACAACAGCCAACGCCTGTTTTCGCCGACAGCGTGGAAGCCTACGTGACCGTTTCGCCTAACACGCCCGACAAAACCTATTTCTACAACAGACCAGACACCTCGTCGGGCGAGAAAATACTGCTCATCGGCGATTCGATGAACGAAAACTTGCGCATACGCCTCAACGACTACTGCATAAAAAACGGGCACGACATGCACTGTGTGATTTGGTACGGATCCACCACAAAACAGTTCGGCACATGCGACACCCTTGCACATTTCATACGCAAGACAGGCGCCACCTACGTACTGCTCAACCTCGGCACCAACGAACTGTTTATCCGCGACATAGCACAAAAACGCACAGGCTACGTAAAACACATCATCGAACAGATGGGCAACCTGCCCTTTGTGTGGATAGGACCGCCAAACTGGAAAGACGACACCGGAATCAACGACCTTATACTGCAACACGTGGGTCAGGGACGATATTACGAGTCAAAAAAACTGTCGTTCGAACGCAAGAAAGACGGTGCCCACCCCACAAAGTCGTCGGCGTTCAACTGGATGGACCACGTTTCCGAATACCTGGGCAACGACGCACTGCACCCCATCGCTATGACACCCCCCGACACCAACTACAACAAATTGCCACACACCACAATACTTCAAATGGTAAGAGAATGAGCTATAACGAGATACTACGCGACATTTTTGTTTACCAGCCCGAAGCACCGCTGATGTTCAACAGCCCTGTCTTCTGGCTGTTCGGCATCATAGTATTGTCAGTGTATGCGGCCATTTACCGCAACAAACTGTCGCGCACAGTGTTTCTGCTAACCTTCAGCCTGTTCTTCTACTACAAGACCAGCGGCGTTTTTGTGTTTTTGCTCACCGGCACCCTCACCGCGGTGTATTTCATCACCCGTTGGATGAGCTCCTGCCAAGGAAAAGGGCGGCGGTGGCTGCTGGCGCTGAACATTGCTCTTGTTTTGGGAATACTTGGCTATTTCAAATACGCCAATTTTTTGGGCGAAAACCTGTTCATGCTCTTCGGAAAAGATTTCCACCGTCTCGACATAGTGTTGCCGGTGGGCATATCCTTCTACTCGTTCCAGCTTCTGAGCTACGCCATCGACGTGTATCGCAAAGAGCTCGAAAACGAGAGAAGTTTCCTCAACTACGCCTTTTACATAACATTCTTCCCTCAATTGGTGGCCGGCCCCATAGTGCGGGCCAAAAATTTCCTGCCCCAGCTGAGAAAAACCATAGTGGTACGGCACAACGAGGTGGAGAAAGGATTCCTGCTCATAATGATAGGACTTGTGAAGAAATGTATCTTTGCCGACTATCTGGCCCAATACAACGACCTGGTTTTCTGCAATCCCGGCGCATACAGCGGCGCCGAGACACTGTTTGCCGTTTACGGCTACGCCATACAGATTTACTGCGACTTTTCCGGCTACACTGACATGGCTATCGGCATAGGGAAAATGATGGGCTTCGACCTCGGTATAAATTTCAACAAGCCATACCAGAGCACGTCGCCCACCGAGTTCTGGCGCCGCTGGCACATAAGCCTCTCGTCGTGGCTCCGCGACTACCTGTACATACCGCTGGGAGGGAACCGCAAAGGCAAGATACGCACATACATCAACCTGCTTATAACCATGCTGATAGGCGGACTGTGGCACGGCGCCAACTGGAAATTCGTTTTTTGGGGCGGAATGCACGGTTTGGGACTTGTGGCAGACAAACTGTGGCGAAAAATAACCAAAGGGCGACTGGCCGAAAACCGTGTTGCCAAAGTGTTGGGATGGTTCATCACCCTGCATTTCGTGATAGCCCTATGGGTGTTCTTCCGCGCCGACAGCTTCCAAACAGCCATACAAATTCTCCAACAAATTTTCACACCATCCGGCTGGCCGCTGATTCTCACATTTCTGCGAACCAGGATAATGTTCGTAGTGTTACTGATTGCCGCCATTGCCATCCACGCCATCCCCGATTCCCGTTTCGGCAAAATAGAACAGGCCTACATCCGCACACCTTTCATTGTAAAGGCCGCCGTTTTTATACTGCTGATACAGGGAATAATACAGATACAGGGCTCCGACGTGCAGCCGTTTATATATTTCCAATTCTAATGAAGATGGGCCGCAATATGTCTAAAAAAGCAACATCACATTTCTCCAATAAAATTCATCTTTTTTGCGTAAATTTGAAAAACAAACACCAAAACGCAATTACAACACAACCCATTTAAAATGAACAGAAAAGGCACATTATTCGGGCTGATAGTAATCGGTATTCTTTATTTTATTTTCGGTTTTGTAACGTGGCTCAACGGCACGCTGATACCTTTTTTGCAGACCGCCTGCCAACTTAGCGAGGTGGCGGCGTACCTCGTCACTTTCGCTTTCTACATCTCCTATTTCGTGTGGGCGCTGCCTTCGTCGGCTATTCTAAAACTAACAGGTTTCAAAAACGGCATCGCCGTGGGTCTTTTCGTTATGGCCATAGGTTCGGCGCTGTTCATTCCCGCCTCCTACACAAGGTCGTACATACTGTTTCTTGTGGCGCTGTTTATAATGGGTTCGGGACTTGCCCTTATGCAAACCGCCGTAAACCCCTACGTAACCATACTCGGCCCGCACGAAAGCGCCGCCAAACGCATGTCCATTATGGGCATCTGCAACAAGTTCGCCGGCATCCTCGCCCCTATCATCCTTGGCGCCATACTGCTTACGGGGTTCGACACCCTTAGTGCCGAAATAAGCCAAGCCACTAACCCCGCCGACAAGGAAACGCTGCTCAACACCTTGTCGCTCAGACTTGTACGCCCCTACACCGTTATGACGGAGATTCTCACCCTGCTGGGACTCCTCATCTGCTTTATGCGTCTGCCCGATGTGGAGGACGACGGCACCGCCGGCACTCGCGCTCACTCCAGCATCTGGCGGCAGAAACGTCTGTGGTTCGGCGTCATTGCCCTGTTTTTCTACGTGGGCGTGGAGGTGATGGCCGGCGACACCATCATAAAATACGGCATGAGCCTTGGCGTGGCACAGGAGTCGGCCAAGTATTTCACCAGTTTCACGCTGATAGCCATGTTGTTAGGCTATTTTATCGGTGTAGTTCTGATACCCAAGGTCATCAACCAGCGTCAGGCTTTGTTGGGATGCGCCGTGTCGGGTATGCTCTTTGCTGCCTGCGCCATCCTCATCCCCAAGCATCTGGCCGTTGATTTTTCCTTCCTCGACCTTGCCACTTTCGGCACCATGCGCATGCACGTGCCCTTTACGGTGCTTTTTGTGGCGCTGATGGGACTGTCCAACGCTCTTGTGTGGCCCGCTATATGGCCGCTTGCCCTCGAAGGCGCCGGCGAACACACAAAAACAGGCTCGGCGTTGCTCATTATGGCCATCGCCGGTGGCGCCACCCTGCCCCTGCTCTACGGAGCCCTGACCAACGCCATGGGCAGCCAGTCGGCTTACATACTGGCCATACCGTGCTACCTCGTAATCCTGGCTTTCGCCATATACTGTCGCAAAAAATAAATTCTTTTTCCAATGCTGGTCATCATAAACGAATATCTCAACATCGGCACCACCGAATAACGGGTGCTGGTTTCCCTTTTGGCAATCGCCATTTCGATTGTGTTCCTCAATATTGTCAACAAAACCAAACTGAACCATTTTGTAAGCGAAAAAATGAAATATATCGCTGCGGGCATTTTCATCTCCGGCATAATCCTTTACATGATAGGCTTTTGGGACGAAGGTTCAAAAGGCAACATCCTGACGCTGTTTTTCAGATCGTCGCTGTCGTCGCTGGAGATGTTTGTGTCGCACTCCGACCTTATCGAGGTACGCCACAGCATGCACGAAAACGCGTTGTATATGTTTTTGTTCGCGCTGGTACATTTTCTGGCGGTGCTACTCAGCGCCATTTTGATAATACCGTTGATAGCCTATATCTGGCACTCCAAACACGTGCTACGCAAACTGCGCACACCGCGTCTTTTCATTTTCTGGGGCGAGAGCACCAGTTCTTTCATGCTCGCGGAAGATATTATCAGGACACAAAAGGACAACAACTACAGAATCCTGTTCCTCGAAACACCCAAAGACGGCAAAAATTCCGAATCGTCGATACATTTCACCCACCTCTTCAACGGATCGTTGGTGAAAAACGAGCGCATGGAACATATCACCTCGATAAAAGCCCTGCTGCTGTCCAGCAAAGTATCCACGCTAAAACGCAGCAACGAGCAGTCGCTAAAAGACATTTTCCAATATGCGGGACTCTCGTTCCTCTACAAATGCCTTACCAACGAAAACATCAAGGACATAAAAATGTTTTTCCTTTCGAGCGACCAAGAGGCTAACCGGAAAAACGCCGCCGCCTTTATCTCCTCCGTAGAACCACCTGACAGCCCGATGCTGAAAAAAAGAATCGAGGTGTTCTGCCATTCGTTCTACAACGACCTATGCGTGGTTTACAGCTACGGATCATTGTATATGCGCAGCCTTGGCAAAAACAACATAAGTCTCAGCGTGGTGGACTCAGCACGTCTGTCGATAGTTGAGCTGAAAAACAACCCCGTGCACCACCCCGTGAACTATGTGAAACCCGACACCGCCACAGCCACAGCTCAAGCACCGTTCACAGCCCTCATTGTGGGGTTCGACGAGGTGGGCGAGGAAGCCCTGAAATTCGTTTATGAGTTTGGATGTTTTGTGGCTCCCGACGGAAAAAAGAACCCTCTGAAATGCTATGTGCTGTGTGCCAATGCCGAAGGCGCCAAAAACCGATATTTCCTGGCACATCCCGCCTTTGCCAACAACCCGGAGGTGGAATTTATCTCCTTCTCGAAAAATTCAAAGGATTTCCACATCTGGGAAAAGAATGTCCTTAACGAACTCAACTTCGTCTTCATCAACACCGGCGACGACATGTCCAACCTGAGCATGGCCACCGACATACTGCACCTTGCCCACCGCAACCGCACCACCGACCCTCACCTTTTCAAGATATTCATCCGCTCCTACGACATAAAATACTACCACGAACTTTGCGACATGGCAAGCTACTACAACAACACCAACCCCGATTGGGGCGAAAACGTGGTCGTATATGGCTGCAAAAAAGACATCTTCACCTACAAGAGCGTGGTGGAACAACAAGCAGTTATGGACTCCATAGCTTTCTACAACGTTTTTGCAAAAATGACCGGACGCGAAAACTGGACGGAACGCTATGCCAACCTCAGCCGCACCTACACCCAGCATCAAGAGCTGGCATACTCGCTAAATCAGGACATGTCCAATTACTGGCACGCCCGCACCAAGGCACTGCTCGCCGGTGTGAACAACTCCTCCAACAAGGAACGTTTCGACAAACTGCTGCAATGCGTGGCCTCTCGTCCCGAAATGACACACTACGCCGAGGAACTAAAACAATGCAAAACGCCAGAGGAACACCACGCCGTGGTGCGGAAATACTGCACCTACCAAGGCACAGACGAACAACGGCACATTCTGTTCAACCTCGCAAAAACAGAACACATGCGCTGGTGCGCCATGATGGAAATAATGGGTTATACACCCTACTACGACAACATTCAGGACGGCGACCCCAACATCAAGGACACCCTGCGCAAAAAACACTCATGCATGGTAAACATCGAAACCATGCAAAAGGTGCCGTCGCTGAGCGAGACAATACCTTTCGACTACACCGTGGTGGACATCTGCCTGCGCATGGCGGCGGGACAGATACATCTGTAAGCACACATCAATCCGACATGAAAAAAAGGGATATGCCCGATGACACATCCCTGTTTGTTTTTGCAATTACAGAAGCAAGCAACGGCACAATGGCTTACTTCACTTTTCGTTTTTTTCGCCTACCGCAACGGTTTCTCTTTGTTCAACGGCCTCTTCAATCATATCGTCGATTTTTTCGTTCAGGTGCACCATGCGTTCCTTGTCGGGATTGCGGTAGTACAGCTCGCCGTTGAGGTACTCCTGAATGGCTATAAGGGTGGGCTTTGGCAACTGCTCGTAGTAGCGCACCACCTCAATCTGTTCGCGGTTTTCAAAAAATTCGTCCACACTGTCGGTCGTGGAAACAAACTCCTCTATTTTCTTGTTCAGCTCGCGTTTCATATCGGTAGAAATTTGGTTGGAACGCTTAGCTAACATGGCCACAGTTTCGTATATATTGCCCGTTTCGGCATCGAACTGGCGCACATCACGGGTAATCGTGGTACTAGTTGTTTTGTATTTCTTTATATCCATCGTAATAATAATTTTATTTCTGATATTTGGCTAATATGTTTCTGCTTTTGTTATAAATATCCTGTAGTTCGGCATTATACTTGGCGTTGGAGATGAGCGCCGAAAAGCGTTCGAAATCGGACACCACCTGACGGGCTCGTTCCTCCACTTTGGCTTCCTGACTGTTTACCGCCAGCTCGTAGCCTGCCTTTATCATATAGAACATGGCATCCTCCTTGAGGGCGGATTCGGGATAGTTGTTTATAAAATTGCCAAAAGAGACGTATGCGGCGTGGTAGGCCTCAATTTTGTAATAACCGCGGGCAATTTCGTACTCCTTTTTCATCAGTTTGCCACGCATCTCGTCAAGGTAGCCGTTTATTTCGGGCGTGTGGGTGCTTTGCGGATAGCGTTCGAGATACAACTCAAAATCGGAGACAGCCTCTTTGGTCAGGGTCTGGTCGAGCGAGTAAGAAGGCGACTCCACATACTTACAATAGGCCGAACGGAACAATGCCTCCTCGGCATGCGCGCTGTACGGAAACATTTTCACAAAACTCTTGAACTGATAGCCGGCGGATGAGTAATCCTTGGTTTTCAACAACGACTGGGCGTAATACCAAACAACATTCTCGGCATTGTCGCGGCCACGATAGTACATAGTGAGGTTTTCGAAAAACTGAACCGCACGGTCGTAGTCGCCCTTGTTGTAACTGTCCATGGCAATTTTGTATTTGGCGTCAAAATCGTTGCCCTTAAGCACTTTCTCGTACTTGTTGCAACCAGCCAACAAACTAATTGCCAACAATATAACAGTATATAAGCTACATCTTTTCATAAACTGCAAATTTACTATTTTTTTCGCAATATTTTGCAACAAAAACGGCCATTCACTCATAATAAAAGAGCAAACAACTGTACATCAATTGTTTATATTCGCAAAAACATGATAACAAATAAATAACGTCATTTTTCATCATTTGGTACTTTTCATAGGCAATATTTTCGTAAAGATACAGAGTATCTCCCGAACGGAAGCAAAATTATCACCAAAAGAAATCCATTATCAACAAAAACACAATAAATCGGAAAAAAATGCGTATATTTGCACGGAATTTTGTGCGTACGGCAAATGCCTTATTTTAAGACGGACACTGTACGGAACAATACCGAGCAATAGCCATGAACGCCTTATGTATCAGCACTATACATTTTGTCGGCAGGAATTATTTGAAACAACATTTTATAAAAGAACAAAAGTTATCATTAAAGAAAACGCCATGAAAAAACTGCTCACCACAGCATTTGCAGTAGCCGTTGCCGTCTGCGGCACACTTACAGCCCAAACCAACGACCCCGTAGTGATGGAATTTGCGGGGCAGAAAGTCACCAAAACGGAATTTGTCAGAAGTTTCAAACAGGCCAACAACATAAACCCCGAGGCCGCCCCCACTGCTTGCACATACGAAAAACGCAAGGCCCTGCAGGAATATGTGGACCTCTACGCCAATTTCCGCCTGCGTTTATACGATGCCTACGCTAAAAAATACGACACCGCCACCGACCTTCGCAACGAATACCGCAAATACCGCCACGAAATGGCCCTGCCCTTCCTTATCGACTCCACCGAACTTGAAACACTCCTCAAACAAACCTACGAACGCAACCAACATGCAGTACGGGCTTCGCACATAATGGTGAAACTGGAAAGCAACGCCTCGCCAAAAGACACCATCGTTGCCTACAACAAAGCCATGAAAATATACAACAAGGCCATAGCTCCGGGCGCCGATTTCGAAAAACTTGCCGTTGAACTGTCGGAGGACGAACAAGCCCGCGACTTTGTTGCCAACAACGGCCAAAAATACGACGGCAACCACGGCGACATCGGCTTTTTCACCGTTTTCCAAATGGTTCCCGAATTCGAAAACACAGCCTTCTCGCTCAAAGTGGGCGAAATATCAAAACCCATCCGCTCCAGCTACGGATACCACATCATCAAACTAACCGACAAGGTAAAGGCCTACGGCAACATCAAATTCCAACACATCTGGGTGAAAACAAACGACACCTTGAACAAGCAAATTGCCGAAAACAAAATAAAAGAAGCTTACAAAAAAATACAGGACGGCGACAATTTCGGCACCGTGGTGCGCAACTACGCATCGTTTATTGTGCGCGGAAAAGACGAACCAGGACTTATGGAACTGCCTATAAACCAGATACCCCCAGAGTACCTGCACCATATCCAAGGATTGAAAGACGGCCAATACACACAACCTTTCGAAACCCCGTGGGGATGGCATATCGTGAAAGTACTGCACACCGAAAACATACCACCCTTCGACTCGCTAAAAGAATCGTACCGCACACGCATAACTTCGGCACAATACGGCAACGCACCACAAGCCAAATACATCGAAAATTTCAAGAAAAAACACAAATTTGTGGACTATACTGCCAATTCGCCTTCGCTGCTCGACCCATTGCTATCCATACTTAACGACACCGTTTTCCAAGCCAAATGGAAATACAACGGACAAGCCGACAACAAAAAAGCCCTGTTCGAATTCGACGGAAAAAAATTCACGGCACACGACTTTGCCAAACACATCGAAAAAACTCAACACAGGGCCTTCCCCTTCCCCCTCTCGGTTTATCTCGAAAGAAACTACAAATCTTATATCGAAACAATGATTCTCGAAACCGCCGACAGCCTGCTCGAGCTCAACAACAAAGAGTTCCGCAGCACCATGAACGAGTTCCGCGACGGGCTGGTAATCTTTGCCTACAACGACGACAACGTGTGGAGCAAAGCCTCGTCGGACACTGCAGGTCTCAGAGCATTCTACAACACCTCCAGCAAGATGCGCAGCCTCGACAACCCCAACGACTCCAACTTTTTTTGGGACCAACGCGCTAAAACAACATTAATATACGTAGCCGATTCAGCCTGCCTGCAACCAAAAAAAGTACTGAAATCGACAGAAAAAATACTGCTGAAACAGAAACTAGACCCCAAAACACTATACAACACTCTGGAAAAAAAACTTTCCAAAAAATGCACGAGCGAACATCCGATAGGCATGAACACCAAATTTGTTGAGAAAAAAGACCCGACAGCACCCAAATCGGACAACTGGAAAATTGGCTCCTACGTAGAACCCAACGAAAACAAAGGATACAAAGTGGTTTGCGTAACCCAACTGCGCGACCCCGAACTGAAATCGCTGCGTTCCGCAAAAGGATACTACATAAACGACTACCAAAATTTCCTCGAAACGCAGCTTATCGAAAACCTGCGCAAAAAATACAACCTCGTCATCCACCAAGACGTAATCGACTCCATTACTTGGTAACATTATGAAACTCAGGGCGTTATCACCATTATTATCTGCCATAGTGCTGGCCACAATACTTGGTTGCAGCCACAACAACGACGACAAAGCCATTGCCAGAGTCTTCGGCAACTACCTATACGAGAGCGACATTCAATCAATTGTTCCTCCCGACACCTCGCCCGACGACAGCGCCGCCATAGTGGCCAACTACATACAGCAATGGATACAGGAAATGGTGGTGCTCGAAAAAGCAAAAAACAACATCACCGACAACTTCGAAAAAGAACTGCAAAACTACAAAAACTCACTCACAACCTACAACTACGAACGACTCATCGTTGAACAGCAGCTCGACACCAACGTGCCCGACACATCAATACAGAACTACTACAACAAACACCGCGAAGTGTTCACCCTGAAAAACAACATTCTGCGCGCCATCTACATAAAAATCCCTGCCAAATCCAAAAACGTTGCCAAAATCCACAACCTGATGTCGGGCAACGACCTGAGCGACAAAAACATAGTCGAACTCGAACGCCTATCGGCAAACGAAGCCGCCGCCTACAATTTCGACCAGTCGCAATGGATCACCTTCCTCGATTTCCAACACATAATACCGGTGAAAACATACAACGAGGAGTTCTACCTCAAAAACACAAAAAAAATCTACTTCTCCGACAACGATTTTGCTTACATAGCCAAAATTTTCGAATCGAAGATAGCCGATGAAATATCGCCCATCGAGTTCGAATATCAGAACATCAAAAACATAATACTGAACAAACGCAAGGTGGAAATTGTGGACAAAATGCGTACCAGCCTCATAACCAAAGCCGAAAACGACAACGAAATAGAGATTTTCAAAAAATAAACCACGATATGAAAAAAACAGCCATACTCATACTGCTCGCAACCATAACACTGCAGCTCGCCGCACAAAACAACGGCACCGTGATAGACCAAGTGGTGGCGGTGGTGGGCAAAAACATCATCAAACTGTCCGACATAGAAAGCAACTACGCCCAACTGCGTGTGCAGAAAGGCTACGAAAACCCGTTCGAAAACCGATGCAACATCATGGAAAACCTCCTTATGTCGAAACTGATGCTCCACAAAGGCGCAATAGACAGCGTGGAAGTTACCGAACAGATGATTGCCGCCGAACTGGACTGGAGCCTGAAATCGCTGCTTCGCTACTACGGCACCAAAGAAAACCTGCAAAAACAAACAGGCCGCAGCTACGACGACATACGCGAAAACTACGCGCAAATAATCACCGAACGCTACATAACACAACAAGTGGAGGAGGGCATCACCGCCAACGTTAAAGTAACACCCCGCGAAGTGCAGGAATACTACAACGCCATACCCTCCGACAGCCTGCCCACAATTCCCGAAGAATACGAAATGTCCGAAATAGAAATGACCCCCACTGTGGGCGACGCCGAGAAAGAACGCGTGCGCACCGAGCTCAACCGCCTGCGCGAACGCGTGCTCAAAGGCGAGAGCTTCAGCATGCTGGCCACTATGTACTCCGAAGACCCAGGCTCCGCCCAGAAAGGCGGCGAGCTGGGATTCTTTGGACGTGGCGACATGGTGGGTGAGTTCGAAGCCGCCGCCTTTGTCCTAAAACCCGGCGAAGTGTCGCCAGTGATAGAAACAAAATTCGGCTACCACATCATACAGCTCATCGAACGCCGCGGCAACACCATCAACGCCCGACACATACTGATGATACCAAAAGTGTCCACCAACGACCTATCAGCCACACAGCAACGCATGGACAGCGTGCTATCCCTAATCAAAAACGGAACAATAACATTCGACGAAGCCGCACAACGCTACTCCACCAGCGCCACAAAATCGGTGGGAGGCGTGGTATCCAACGCCACCATGGGCAACCGTTTCAACGCCGAACTGGCCAAACAGCAGTTCCCCGACATCGACATCACCAAAATGAACGAAGGCGAAATATCACCCATCAAAATATCGAAAAACGAATCGAACCAAACTGTGTTCCGCGTGGTTAAACTCACCAAAAAAGTTCCCACCCACAAAGCCAACCTCACCGACGACTACGACAAACTGTACAACGCCGCCCTGCAAACCGCCAAAAACGAAAAAGTGCTCGACTGGGCAGCCAAAATGATAAAAAACACATACATACGCATCAACGACGATTTCAAAAACTGCACGTTCAAACTCAACTGGACCGGCCAATAAAAACCCACATCAATGTCCGACACCGAACTCATACAACAGCTTTCGCAAAAACACCAGCAGCTCAAGTCCGAAATCCGCAAGGTCATCATCGGACAGGACAAGGTCATAGACAGCCTGCTGCTATCCATCTTCAGCGGCGGCCACTGCCTGCTGGTGGGTGTGCCCGGACTTGCCAAAACGCTGATGATAAACACCTTGGCCAAAACCACCGGTCTCAACTTCAGCCGCATACAGTTCACCCCCGACCTCATGCCCTCCGACATCATCGGCTCCGAAATTCTCGACAAAAACCGCGACTTCCAGTTTATGCGCGGACCAGTGTTTGCCAACATCATTCTTGCCGACGAAATAAACCGCACCCCGCCAAAAACTCAGGCGGCACTGCTCGAAGCCATGCAGGAAAAATCCGTCACCGTTTCGGGCAACACCTATCCCCTTCCCCGGCCTTTCTTCGTGCTTGCCACACAAAACCCCATCGAACAGGAAGGCACATACCCCCTGCCCGAAGCTCAGCTCGACCGCTTTATGCTCAACATAAAACTCGACTACCCGTCGTTTGAAGAGGAAATGGCCATAGTAAAATCCACCACAGTGGAACAAAACTCCCACATCAACGCAGTGCTTTCATCAACGGAAATAATGGATTTTCAGAATGTTATAAGCAAGCTGCCCGTACCCGACAACGTTTTCCGCCATGCCGTGAGCGTGGTGTCGCACACACGTGTTGGCACTCCCTACGCAAGCCCCATAGCACAGAAATACCTCACTTGGGGCGCCGGGCCACGGGCTTCGCAATATCTGATAATAGGCGCCAAAACCCACGCCGCACTCAACGGCAAATTCTCGCCCGACATTGAGGACGTGGACGCCGTAACTCCCGAAGTGCTCAGGCACAGGATAGTGAAAAACTACTATGCCGAAGCCGAAAACATCACAACAGACATGATAATAAACGAAATTGTAAAAGAACAATAAACATACCGCCATGAAAAAACTGCTGATATTCATAATTTTATGCTCCGCCTTGGCAACACAGGCCATCGCACAGAGCTACTTTTACACCCCTCCGGTGAAAAAGCAGAAAAACACCGGCACCAAACCAAAAAAACAGGAGCCTGTGATACCTTTCCCCGAACAGTTTTTCGTGGTGGTTGACTTTGCCAACGGCTCCGAACTGTACGACCTCGAAACCCTCGACATTCTCGATTCTGCCTACCGCGTGGCCTTCGACAAAAACAACCCGCGCATGTATGCCGTGGCCATCGAAGGCTTTGGCGGCGACAACGACGACACCCTCACCTTCCACCGTGTGAACAACGTGTACAACTACTTCCTGTCGCGCGCTAAAACCTCTTTTATAGTGAGACTTACCACAAACAAAATTTTCAACTCGTGCTCCGGCGAGGGCACCGAAACCATACGCTACGAAGTGCCGCTCGACCGCAAATACTACAAAATGTCCGAACTGCCTCAAAGCCGCCACTCTTTCAACAACACCCCCCTTGAAGGCAAGGTGCTGATGACCTTCAAACACAACCCCGAAGCCTGCATCGGCGGGTTCACCAACTGCCTCGTGCCATCGCACGACTCGCTCGTACGCGGATACTACTCCTCCGTGATGATTTCCAAAGGCTCCCTAATGCGCATCGACAACACCCGCGACAAATGCCCCGACAGCATCAATTTCGCCATAGAGGAACATCTGGACTACAAAGAGGTTCTCGAACGTTATTTCCTCATACCACACAAAAAACAGCTGCTAATACAGGTGGGATACGTGGTGCTGAAAAGCAACTACAAACGCGACACCGGCGAGTGCATATCCGAAATGCCCGACTCCATTTTTGTGCGTTTCCCCATCACACAAGCTCAGTGGCAGAACAAAATACGTATCTTCGGCAAAAAATATTCCGAAAAAGGTGTGGAATACAAAAGCCTCACAACCAAAAAGATGGCTTCAAAGGTCAGCAACGCCGTGCAGGCTGGCATCAACGTTACGCAGATAGACACCATTTTCCTTGGCAAACGCATAAAACCGGAGGAAATAGACGATTACTTCTACCAGATAAAAACCAACGTGGAAGAGGGATCATTCGAATACAAAGGCAAATACTACAAAGCTTTCAGGGTGAACAAAAACGGCGACTACGAAATGAAAAGAGCCCTGCAGGACCTGTTCCGCATCGAGCTTGAAGAAGAAGACCCCCTCGACAACCCAGACGGCAACAAAAAAAAGAAAAACAAAAAATATGCCGACGACGAGGAAATCGAATAAAATACCCGAATAAAACATTTTTCATTATGGCTTATCTCGAATCCAACATAACAAAGGTTACAACCCACGTGCTTCAAAACATGAAACAGTGCGGAAATAAAATCGCCATGCTCACAGCCTACGACTACTCCATGGCACGACTTTTGGACAGCACAAACATAGACGTTGTTCTGGTGGGCGACTCCGCCGCCAATGTCATGGCAGGATATAAGACCACCCTTCCCATCACCCTCGACGAGATGATATACCACGGCGCATCGGTGGTTCGCGGCATCTCACGCGCCCTTGTGGTGGTGGACCTCCCTTTCGGAACCTATCAGGGCAACTCTAAAATGGCCTTGCAATCGGCCATACGAATAATGAAAGAGACTGGTGCCGACGCGGTGAAACTCGAAGGCGGCGCCGAAATTCTTGAATCGGTAAACCGCATACTCTCCGCAGGCATACCCATTATGGGACACCTTGGGCTGACCCCGCAGAGTATCAACAAATTCGGCACCTACGCCGTGCGCGCCACCGACGATGAGGAAGCCAAACGGCTGACGGAAGACGCCCGTCTGCTCCAAGAGGCAGGGTGTTTTGCTGTTACTTTGGAGAAAATACCGGCCGCCCTTGCCGCCAAAGTTACCGCCGAACTCAAGATTCCCACAATAGGCATCGGCGCCGGCCCCCACGTGGACGGTCAGGTGCTGGTGCTACACGACATGCTTGGCATCACACAGCAGTTTTCGCCACGTTTCCTGCGCCGCTACCACTCCATTGGCGAGGAAATTTCACACGCCGTATCGCAATACATCACCGATGTGAAAAGCTGCGATTTCCCCAACGAAAAAGAACAGTACTAACATCACAAATCCCAACAACGTGCCAACGGCGCGTCATCATATCCTCATCAAACAAGTGTAGTACAAAAACGTGCCAACGGCACGTCAGAAAAAAGTTATTAGTGTCCGACAAAACCGAATACGAATTGTTTGGGGGTAGCCTAAAGGCATTGAGAAAAAAGCGTTAAGATGAAGAAACTGCCAATGGCCGTTTCGATAGCGAAGCGGAGAATACGGAGAGTAGCGTTAAGAAGTCGTCA
>ERZ842401.3415-NODE-3415-length-19793-cov-3.405310_pt1 | contig 19793 bp, 15 predicted proteins | sample MGYA00521270_ERZ842401 | MGnify/ENA primary metagenome ERZ842401 (study PRJEB31892, sample SAMEA3878208) | bioreactor metagenome | biome: Moose rumen | place: Sweden | collected 2011-10 | study: EMG produced TPA metagenomics assembly of the PRJEB12797 data set... | reverse complement strand
CGACGCTCTTCCGATCTGTGTTCTTGCGGCAGTTACAGCCGAAGGCATTCTTGTTTGAAAACGTGCGCGGGCTGTTGAGTCACGACGGCGGTCGGACGTATCGGACGATGCTCGACGTGTTCGGCGACTGCGGCTACGTCGTGCAGAAGAAAATTCTCAACGCGTGGGATCACGGCAATGCTCAGAAGCGCGAACGGCTGATCACGATCGGCATTCGCAATGATCTTATCGAGCGGCTCGCAATTGAATTTCCGAAACCGCGCGGATATCGACCGGTGCTCCGCGACGTGCTTAAAGACGTTCCGGCGAGTATCGGCGCGGAATATTCGGCGTATAAGCGATCGCTGTTTGAATTGATACCGCCCGGCGGTTATTGGCGAGATCTGCCCGAGGAACTTGCGCGCGAGTACATGAAGAGTTGTTGGAATATGGGCGGCGGACGCACGGGAATATTGCGGCGAATGAGTTTCGACGAGCCGTCGCTGGCGGTGTTGACTTCGCCGACGCAAAAACAGACCGAGCGTTGTCATCCGACAGAAGCTCGACCGTTCACCGTCCGAGAGAACGCCCGCATTCAGTCATTCCCCGACTCGTGGCAGTTCTGCGGCTCGATGGGCAGTCAATATCGACAGATCGGAAACGCGGTGCCGGTCAATCTCGCGTATGACATCGCGCTCGAAATCAAGAGAGGATTGGAGGCTTTGTAAATGCTGAATTTCATTTCCGACGAGGATTTTTACCGGCATATCGCCGAGACGATCAATCAATACGGCGAGCGACTTCAGCCGTACGACATCGATAAATTCAACGGCAACATCATCGATCCGATCAAGTTGCTCTTCGACAAAAGCGTTTACGGCAAGACGTGGGAGGAGATCATCGACAGCGAGATTTTCCGCCAACGCGACAAGTCAAATAACAACAGCATCGGCTACTTTCATCAGAAGATTTTTCGGTACATCGACGGTTGCACGGTGCCGAAGTCCGGTTGGGATGTGATCTTCAAACGCGAGGGCGGCATCGACGTTCCGGATTGCGGCAGAGTCGGCACGATTTTTGTCGAGATGAAGAACAAACACAACACGATGAACTCCGCCGCGAGCGCGAAGACTTACATGAAAATGCAGGGGCAGTTGCTCTCGGACGACGATTGCGCTTGTTTCTTGGTCGAAGTGATCGCAAAACGCTCGCAAAACATAGCGTGGACGGTTTCGCTCGACGGGCATCGGCAAAAACATCGCCGCATTCGCCGCGTCAGCATGGACGAGTTCTATCGCATCGTCACGAACGATTTCGTGTTTGACGAGTTGCAACGACGCGCGGACGGCTCATTCACTCTCGCATTATACATGCTCGGTTTCGAGACATATCTCGGTTTCAACAATTATTGGGAGGTTGATCATTGATGGCAGAATTACCGCAAAAGCAGCAGAGTCTGCAACAAATTCTCGACTCGGAGAGCGTGCGCAAACGCTTCTCCGACGTGCTCGGTGACGCGGCGGCTCCGTTCATCTCGAGCGTCTTAACCACCGTCAACAGCAGTGACGCACTCAAAAAGTGCTCGACAACATCCATTCTCTCGGCGGCGGCAACTGCGGCGGCTCTTCGATTGCCCGTCTCGCCCGCGCTCGGCTTCGCTTACATCATCCCGTACGGGCAACACGCCACGTTTCAGCTCGGCTATAAAGGCATCATTCAACTCGCACTCCGCTCGGGGCAGTATCGCAAGATCAACGCCTCCGCCGTCCGCGAGGGACAGATCAAAGAAGTCGACTTCATCACCGGCGAGATCATCAAAGGCGAGCCGATCTCCGATCGCGTCGTCGGCTACATCGCTTACTTCGAACTCGCTAACGGCTTCAGCAAATCCCTCTACATGACAATCGACGAACTCGAACATCACGCGCAAACATTCAGCCGCACTTACGCTTACGACAAAAAATTCGGCAAGCGCACCAGCGTTTGGACGATCAATTTCGACAGCATGGCGAAGAAGACAGTGCTGAAACTCCTGCTCTCGAAGTTCGGAATCATGTCGATCGAACCGGCAAGCGCGGAACTCGTAAACGCATTCGCCGAACCCGAGCTCGAGCGCATCGACGAAGGCAGTTTGACTTTGCAATTCAACGAAGTAACGCCGGAAGACGAAATAATCGAGCCCGAGTTCATTACCGAACCGGCGAATGACGATCAAGCCGAGCAATCTGCTCCGAAGGAAGAAACTACATGATTAAATCCGCTTCAATCAGAAACATTTTCCTCGCGCCGTTCGCGTTGTGGGCGGTGCTGTTCGTCGCCGTGCCGTTCTTCGTAATCGCGTGGTACGGCTTGACGAACGACGACGGCATTTTCGATCTCGGAAGCCTCGCCATGATCACCCGCCCCGAGTATTTCAAAGCCCTGTTGTTTTCATTGCTCCTCGCGCTCGTGTCGACGGCGGCATGCATTTTGCTCGCGTATCCGCTCTGCCTGATCCTGATCGAAAAAATCGGCAACACGCGCGATTTGCTCGTCACGCTTTGCGTCGTGCCGCTGTTGATGCAATCGCTGTTGTTGACAATGGCGGTGCAGACAATCCTCGAGAAGAACGGCGTGCTCAACCAATTCCTGCGCGTGCTCGGATTGCCGGACATCTACATCCTCAACACGCCGATCGCAATCGTGCTCGGCATGGTGATCAATTTCCTGCCCTACGCAATCCTGCCGATCTTCATCGCGCTGTCGAAAATCGATCAACACGTCATCGAAGCCGCACGCGATCTCGGTGCCTCGCCATGGCAGACTTTTCGCCACGTCCAATTGCCGCTCTCACTGCCGGGTGCCGTCAGCGCGATCACTCTCGTCTTCATCCCGTCGCTCACGACATTCTTCATCAGCGCAATCCTCGGCGGCAACAAAATTCTCTTGATCGGCAACATCATCGAACAGGCATTCACCTCCGCGTATGACTTTCATATCGGCAGCGCACTGTCGTTGGTGTTGATGATCTTCGTCGTTGCCAACATGTTTTTGACAATGAAATTCGACACGACGGACGGGGAGGCGAATTGATGTCAACTCGATTGAAACACATTTACGTCGCGGTGATTTTGACGCTTCTCTATGCGCCGATTGCCGTTATGATCGCGCAATCCTTCAATGCAAGCCGATATCGCGGACATTGGACGGGCTTCACTCTCGATTGGTACTCGTCACTTTTCGAGAGCGAAGATATCTTCGCCGCGTTGTCGAATACATTATCTATCGGATTGCTCGCGGCGTCGATTGCGACCGTCGTCGGACTGATCACATGCATTGCACTCCATGGTCTGCGTCGCCGAACCCGCGCGGCTTTGATGAGCGTCGCCAACATTCCGATGTTGAATGCCGACATCGTCACCGGAATCGCGCTGATGTTGCTTTTTCTTTCGATGGGCATTCGGCTCGGCTACGGTTCGATTTTGCTCGCGCACATCATCTTCAGCCTGCCGTATGTCATGCTCTGCATCATGCCGCGCTTAATGACGCTCAATCAAAATCCTTACGAAGCCGCGCTCGATCTCGGCGCATCTCCATTCCAAGCATTTCGACTCGTCGTCTTGCCGGAACTCAAACCGTCGATCGCGGCAGGATTTTTACTCGCGTTCACCATGTCCGCCGACGACTTCATCATCACGCATTTTACGAAAGGCGCGGGCATCGATACGCTCCCGACAGAAATTTACGCCGAACTCAAGCTCGGAGTGCATCCGGAAATGTATGCGCTCTCGACGCTCGTCTTCGCGGCGGTTTTGCTCTTCGTCTTCTTGATTTATATCAATCGGAAATTCATGACCGATATCAGAAAGGAGAATTTGCTTTGAAAATCGCATTGGCTCAACCCGAACTCCGCGCGGGACATCCGCAATTCAACACGCAGAAAATCACGCGCTTCATCTACGACGCAAAACGCGAGGGAGCAACCGCGCTCGTCCTGCCGGATAATTACATCACCGGCATGCCGCCGTCGGAGGAAGAATTGCCTGCGATCCTTCGCGCCGATCTCGACTCGTGTCGACAACAGATCAAAGAGGCGGCAGTCGGCATCGAGCTCATCACTTCGTCGAGCGAATTGGATCCGCGCAAGGATTTTGTCATCGACAATCAGGCACGCCCGTTTGCTTTCGGCAATGTCGAAAAATCCGGCGGCGAGAAAAAATCGCTCCTCGGACGGCTGATCTCCGCTCGCAAACCCAAAATCCGCGTCAACTCCGTCGGCATCGACAATCGCGGAAAATTCATCAGTGTTTTCGACGGACGCTCGACCGTCTTCAATGCAAAAGGCGTGCCGGTGCTCCGCGCGGAATCATTCAAAGAGCAATTGCTGTATTTCGAGAAAGAAGAGCTCGACAAAATGCCGGAAGCAATCGGCTATGAAGAGTCGGAGGCGGAACGGATTTATCACGCGCTCAAATACGGCGTGCAACGTTATCTCGAGCTGATCGGAATGAAAAAAATCGTGATCGGCGCGAGCGGCGGCATCGATTCTGCCGTGGCGGCGGCGTTGTATGTCGACGTGCTCGGCGCGGAAAATGTTTATCTCGTCAACATGCCCACGCATTTTAATTCGCTGACGACGCGCGGACTTTCCGAGCAACTTGCCAAAAATCTCGGCTGTCAATACATGATCGTTTCAATCGAAGACACGATCGAAGCAACCGTCAAGCAATTGGAATCGACGACGATCAAACTGCAATCGGACGGCTCGACGTCGAAGCTCGAGCTCAACTCGTTCGTTCGCGAGAACATGCAAGCGCGAGATCGGAGCGCGCGAGTGCTCGCGGCGATTGCGGCGTCTCTCAATTGCGGTTTTACCTGCAATGCAAACAAGGCGGAAGCGACGATCGGCTACGCGACGCTCTACGGCGATTGCGCGGGGCTGTTGGCGGCGACGGCGGATTTGTGGAAATATCAGATGTACGAGCTGGCGGAGTATTTCAATGACGAAGTGTACGGGCGCGAGGTGATTCCGCAAGGCATCATCGATATCGTTCCGAGCGCGGAACTGTCGACGGCACAAAACGTTGATGAAGGCAAGGGCGATCCCGTGCATTACGATTATCATGATTATCTTTTCCGCGCGTTTGTCGAAAGCAATCGGCAGCCGGAAGAGCTTCTCAAATGGTATGCGGACGGCAAATTGGAAGCCGAAATCGGTTGCGAGAAGGGGCTGACGAAAAAATACTTCGCGTCGGATAAAGAGTTTGTCGACGATCTCGAGCGGTGGTGGAATCAATATCGCGGAATTGCGGCGGCAAAACGCATGCAAACTCCGCCGTTGATCGTCGTAAGCGGCAAACCGTTTTCGGCGAATGAAACGCTTTGCGGAGCGTATTACACGCGCGGCTATCAATTGCTGAAGAAAATTCTGCTCGGCACGACGGATTAATCGGAGATGAGCGCGCAGAAAAGGGGATGATCTCATGGAAAAACGCAAACTCACGGCGAAAATGCTCCGCTACCTCGCCGATAAATATCCGACGAAGGAAGCCGTCTATGAAGCACTCGTACATCTGAAATCGCAATTGAGTTTGCCGAAGCCGACCGAGCACTTCGTCAGCGATCTGCATGGCGAATACGCCGCCTTCTTCCACATCGTCAACAACTGCTCCGGCGTCATTCGCGAGAAGGTCGATCACGTCTTCAGCCGCCGCCTCACGCGAGAAGAACGCGCCGAGTTCTGCACTCTCATCTATTACCCGCGCGAGAAGATGGACGAAATCCTCCCGACCGTCAGCGATCAATCGGAGTGGTATCGCATCAACCTCTCGCGATTGCTCGAGCTCGCCAAATTCATGTCCTATAAATACACCGCGTCGAAAGTGCGGGGCAAAATCCCCGAGAAATTTCAATCGGTCGTGTTTGAATTGATCGGCACCTACCCCGAGCTCGACGGCGCGCAGGCTGTCTACCACGACGAATTGCTCGACACAATCGTCCAGATCGAGTCCGGCGGCGAGTTTATCGAAGTGCTCTGCTCGCTCGTCAAACGCCTCGCCGTCAGCCGATTGCACATCGTCGGAGATTTTTTCGATCGCGGCAATCGCCCCGACTCGATCTTGAATTTATTGATGCGCCGAGACGCTGTCGACATTCAATGGGGCAATCACGACGTGCTGTGGATGGGAGCTGCTCTCGGCTCGGAAGTTTGCATTGCCGGCGTCGTTCGCAATTCCATGCATTACAACAACACGGACGTACTCGAGCGCGGCTACGGCATCAGTCTCCGATCGCTGATGAATCTCGGCGCGAAACTTTATCCGAACGACGAGCCGATCAAAGCCGCCGAACGCGCGATCTCAATCATGATGTTCAAGCTCGAGGGGCAGATGATCCGACGCAATCCGGACTTCAAAATGGAAAATCAATTGCGGCTCGGTGAAGTCGATTTCTATTCGTCATACGCGCTGTTGAGTGACGGCGAATCGTATCAGCTCAACAATTCGTATTTCCCGACGATCAACGAACAACTCTCCTCGCCTTACGAGCTGATTGACGACGAAAAATCCGTGATCGAAGATTTGAAGTCCTACTTCGTCGAAAGCCACATGCTGCAGACGCATCTCGAATATCTTTATCGCAAGGGCGCGGTGTACAAGTGCTGCAACGGCAATTTGCTGTTTCACGCGTGCGTACCGCTCAATGACGACGGCTCGTTCCGAGAAGTCGAGTTCGAGGGGCAGAAATTTCATGGGCGCGCGTATTTCGATTATGTCGATCGCCGAATTCGGCGCGCGTATCTCAAGCGCGAGCAATGCGATCTCGACTTCATGTATTTTCTGTGGTGCGGTTTGTTATCGCCGATCACCGGGCGCGAAGTCAAAACCTTTGAGCGGACATTCATCTCGGATCAACAGACATGGAAGGAGCCGAGCGATCCGTATTACCGATTGATCGACGATGAAAACGTCTGCAAAAAAATTCTGCTCGAGTTCGGACTCGATCCCGAGCAAGGGCATATCATCAACGGTCACGTGCCGGTGCTCGTCAAGGAAGGGCAGACGCCGACGAAGGCCAACGGCAAAGTGATCGTCATCGACGGCGGCTTCAGCGAGGCGTATCACAAAAAAACCGGCATCAGCGGCTACACTTTGATCTCGAACTCGCGCGGGCTTCGACTGTTGCAACATCAGCAGATCGCGGACGTCCGCGCGGCTTTGAAAGACAATCGAGACATCGAGTCCGTTTCCGAGCAGATCGAATTGCAGGCGTATCGCACCACGGTCGGCGACACCGACGAAGGTCGTCAACTCAAAGACGACATTGAAGACTTGCTGATACTGCTTCACGCCTACCGCACCGGCGAGCTCATCGGCAATTGATCATGAACGACAATCAACGCCGCGAGGCTCTCAGAAAATTTATCGGCGATTGGAAGGAGCGCGGCTCCGAAAAATCCGATGCGGCTCTCTTTTGGCTCGGACTGTTGACGGCACTCGGGCTCGAGAATCCGCTCAATTCGGTTCGGCTCGAGCACGAAGTCGACGTTGACGGACATGCATGTTTCATCGACGTGCTCATCCCCTCGACGCGAGTATTGATCGAGCAGAAGTCGCGCGGAATCGATCTCGAAAAGCCCGCGCGCCAATCCGACGGCAGTTTCTTGACGCCTTTCGAGCAGGCAAAGCGATACGTCGAGGCACTTCCATATTCGCAACGCCCGCGTTGGATCGTCACGTGCAACTTCGATGAGTTTCGCGTCTACGATCTCGATCGACTGCCTGTATTGCGAACGCGCGAAGCCGTCAAGCCGCAGATCGTCACTCTGAAACATCTCTTGCTCGAGTACAATCGACTGATGTTCCTCGCCGATCCGAACGACGAAAACATCGAAGAAGTAAAAATCTCCGCCGACGCCGTTCGCATTATCGAGAAAATTCGCCGCGCCTTCGCTCGAAAAATGATCGCCGCGTCAAAAATCTCGCGCGATCCGATCAAGCAATTGACGCGCGAGCAATTGGATGAACTCAATCAATTTTGCGTGCGGCTGGTGTTCTGCCTGTATGCGGAGGACGCCGCGCTATTCGCGCCCAATCAATTTGTCGATTACATCAAAAACGCCGCCGATCAAACGCAAGCACTCGCCGAATTGTTTCAAGTGCTGAGTACGCCGAAGCCGCAACGTCCGAAAGGACTCCGCGCGGAGCTCGATGCATTTCCTTACGTCGACGGCGGGCTTTTCGACAAAGACTCGATCACCATTCCGGCATTCGACAAGATCACTTCCGATATCATCACGCTTTATGCGAATGACGACAAGATCAATTGGTTTGCGATCAACCCGACGATCTTCGGCGCGCTTTTTGAGTCAAACCTGTCGTCGGACACGAGACGCTCCGGCGGCATGCATTTCACATCCCGCGCCAATATTCATAAGCTCATTGATCCGCTCTTCCTCGACGACTTGCATGACGAGTTTGATGCGATCAAACGCAAGCGCAAAGTCAATCGCCTCGACGCGCTTAAAACATTTCACGACAAGATTGCGTCGCTGACGTTCTTCGATCCGGCGTGCGGGAGCGGCAATTTCCTGACAGAGACCTATATCAGTCTGCGCGAACTCGAGAACGACGTCTTACGCGAGTTGCTGAAGTTCGGAGCCGACTGTACTGTAAAAGTGTCGATCGAACAATTCTTCGGCATCGAAATCGACTCGTTTGCCTGCGCAATTGCGCAAACTGCAATGTGGATCTCCGAGAGCAAGATGTATTACGATACCGAAATCGGCATTCGCGAGAAAGTCAAACAGCTTCCGCTCATACATTCGGCGCACATCACTTGCGGCAATGCGCTCCGACGCGATTGGAAGAAACTCGTCCCGCGCAAGGTTGATTACATCATCGGCAATCCGCCGTTCAGCGGCGCAAGATACATGTCGAAGAAGAATAAAACCGATCTGTTGCATGTGTTCAAGGGCTGGACGCATCCGGAAAATCTCGATTTCGTTGCCTGTTGGTTTAAGCGCGCCGCCGATTTTATGATCGGAACGAAAACTCGCGCGGCATTCGTTGCAACCAATTCGATCTGTCAAGGCGAGTCTATCGGGCTGTTGTGGTCAAAACTGTTTGAGACGATCCACATCGACTTTGCACATCGCACATTTCGTTGGACGAGCGAGTCGGAAGAGCCGGCGGTAGTGCATTGCGTCATTATCGGTTTCAGTCATGCGCCGAACAAACGTCCGAAGCTCATCATCGACGGCGAGAAAAAAATTCGCGCGCGAAACATCAACGCATATCTGCTTGATGCGCCCGATTTCTTTGTCAAAGGAAGAAGTCATGCGATTTGCAATGTACCGCCGATGAAAAACGGCAACATGCCGCGCGATGACGGCAATTTGATCATCGAAGCCGAAGATTATGATCTGTTCATTCAGCAGGAACCGCGCGCCGAGAAATATATTCGTCGATTGGTCGGAGCCGATGAGTTCATAAAAGGAAACCGGCGATGGTGTTTGTGGCTCAAACATGCAACGGCTGATGAGATTAAATCGATGCCGCTCGTATCGAAACGCGTAGAAGCCGTGCGGAAATTTCGATTGCATTCGCGAGCAAAAACAACGCGCGGCTATGCAAAAGTTCCGCAACTGTTTGCGCAACCCACACAGCCCGAAGGCAAAAGTTACATCATCGTGCCGAGAGTTTCGGCATCGTCTCGGCGATACATTCCGATGGGATTTTTGACGCCCGACGTGATTGCAACGGATGCGGTGCAGATCATTCCCGACGGCGAGCTGTATCACTTCGGCGTGCTGACTTCTTCTGTGCACATGGCATGGATGCGAATCGTTTGCGGACGATTTGGTACGGGCTATCGCTACTCTAAAGAGATCGTCTACAACAACTTCCCATGGTGCACTCCGACAATCGATCAACGCGCGGCGATCGAGCGTTCGGCGCAAGCAATTCTCGATGCTCGCACGAAATTCCCCGATCGCCCTCTCGCGTCGTTGTATGACGAGTCGACAATGCCGTCGGAACTCCGCGCGGCGCATCAAGAAAACGACAACGCTGTGCTCGACGCATACGGATTTGCTCGCGACATGTCGGAGTCGGAGATCGTCACGCGGCTGATGGTGATGTATCAACAATTGACGGAGACTGTTGCGCATGAATGACAATCGACGCCGCGAGGCGATCAAACAATTCGTCGACGCATGGCGAGAGCGCGGATCCGAAAAATCCGACGCGCAAACATTTTGGCTCGCCTTCTTCCGAGACGTGCTCGACGTATCCAAACCGGAACGTATTGTTAATTTCGAGAAGCCCGTCGTCGTTCATGAGCGCATGTATTTCATCGACGCGTGGATTCCCGAGACGCGCGTTTTGATCGAGCAAAAGTCGCGCGGAGTCGATCTCGACAAAACCGAGCGGCAGTCCGACGGCAAGTTTTTGACGCCCTTCGAGCAGGCGAAGCGTTATGCCGCCAATTTGTCTTATTACGAAATGCCGCGTTGGCTTGTCATTTGCAATTTCGACGAGATCAGAATTTACGATCTCAACCAATTGCCGAATTTGCTTGCGCTTTTCGACGAAGACAATCCGACGCACATCGAGCCGCAAGTCATTCGCATCAATCGCTTGGAATTTGAATACGCACGCCTGAAATTTCTTGTCGATCCCAATGACGAAAATGTTTATCCGAAAGTCAAAATTTCCAAGACGGCGATTCGCATCATCGGCACTTTGTACAGAGTTTTTCAAGAGAGTTACGGCGAAATGAATTCCGCGCGGCGCGATGCGCTCAACAAACTTTGCGTCCGAATCGTCTTCTGTTTTTATGCCGAAGACTCGGGGCTGTTTAAAGACATCGGCTTTCGAGATTATATCAATCGAGCCGACGACAAACGCCGGGCTTTGCTCGAGCTGTTCCGAGTGCTCAACATTCCCGAAAACTCGCCCGAACGAAAAACGCTCCGCGCGGAGTTGCAAAAATTCCCGTACGTCAACGGCGGGCTTTTCGGCGAAGAGATCGAAATCCCGCCAATCACGAACAACATACTCCATTGGCTGACCGACAAAAACTTCAATTGGCGCGAGATCGATCCGCCGATCTTCGGCGCAATGTTCGAGCAGACGCTCAACTTCGACATCATTCGCCCGGGCGGCATGCATTACACATCCACCGACAACATCCACAAGGTGATCGATCCGCTCTTCATGAATTCGCTCTACGATGAGTTTCGCGCGATCTGTCGAAGGCAGAAAAAAAATCGCATCGCGGAATTCAAGTCTTTTCACAACAAAATCGCCCGACTGAAATTTTTAGATCCGGCGTGCGGCTCCGGCAATTTTTTGACTGAAACTTATCTCTCGCTCCGTCGACTGGAGAACGCCGTCTTCCAAGCCATAATTGCGATTGACGAAACGGCTCCCTGTGCGATCGAAGTGTCGATCGATCGATTCTTCGGCATTGAGATCAACGATTATGCCGTTGCCGTCGCTCAAACCGCCATGTGGATATCGGAAGATCAAATGCTTTTCGAGACCAATTACATCCTTCATCAACACAAATCGAGTCTGCCGTTGAAACGCTCCGCGCGGATTGTTTGCGGCAACGCGCTCGAGCTCGATTGGCATTCGATTGCGCCGAATGTCGATTACGTCATCGGCAACCCGCCCTTCAGCGGCGCGCGCGTTATGACGCCGGATAAGAAAGCCGAGTTGCTTCGCGTTTTCGACGGCTGGAAAAATGCCGGCAATCTCGATTACGTCTGCTGTTGGTTCAAGCGCGCGGCGGACTTCATGATAGGAACGAAAATCCGCGCGGCGTTTGTCTCGACCAATTCGATCTGTCAAGGCGAGAGTGTCGGCACGCTGTGGGCGAAACTTTTGCAAACCGTGCACATCGACTTCGCGTATCGAACTTTCAAGTGGACGCAGGAGAATGAGTCGGAGAAGAAAGAGCGTTTGAGTAAATCGCTTCCGGCTCCGAAGGAAACGGCGGCGGTGCATTGCGTCGTGATCGGTTTCGGTTGCGATCGGATTAAACGGCGCAAGAGCATTTTCGACGGCAATCGCGAGATCGAAGCGACGAACATCAACGGCTACCTGCTCGACGCGCCCAACTTCTTTGTCGAGAGCCGAAGCAAGCCGCTGTGCAACGTACCGTCGATGACTATGGGCAGCATGCCCGTCGACGGAGGCAATTTGATCATTGAAGCCGATCAATACGACGAGTTCATTCGACGCGAGCCCGGCGCAAAAAAATTTATTCGACAATATATCGGCGCGGAAGAATTCATCAACGGCAAAGCTCGATATTGCTTGTGGCTTGTCGATGTTCCGTTTGAAGAGTTCATGAGTTTGCCGCGCGTTGCCGTTCGGATTGAAGCCGTTCGTCAATTTCGTCGATCGAGCAAACGCGAAGCAACTCGCAAGCGCGCCGATACGCCGCAACTTTTTTCCGAAATTCGACAGCCGAAAAGCAATTACATTTTAGTACCGAGAATCACTTCGGAAAATCGAAAATACATTCCGATGGGAATTATGTCGTATAAAGTGATCGCGCGCGACGGTGCTCAGATCATTCCAAATGCCGAGCTGTTTCATTTTGGAGTGCTGGAGTCGAGTGTGCATATGGCATGGATGCGAGTGGTTTGCGGACGACTCGAAATGCGATACAATTATTCCGGTACGATCGTGTACAATAACTTCCCTTGGTGCGCGAGGACTTCGGCGATTGAAAAAACGGCGCGCGGCATTCTCGACGCCCGGGCGAAGTTCGGCGATTGGTCATTGGCAGAGTTGTATGACGAAAAAAAAATGCCATCGGAACTCCGCGCGGCGCATATTGAAAACGACAACGCCGTGCTCGACGCATACGGATTTGCTCGCGACATGTCGGAGGCGGAGATCGTCACGCGGCTGATGGTTATGTATCAAAAATTGGTCGGAAAAAAAAACAGTTGACGATGTTGCCTTCGGCTGATAAAATTCTTTTCGTAAGCAATAAAAATTGAAATGGAAACACGAAGACGACGATCGAATTGCCGTCGGCTTTTGCTCCCCTTGGTAACAGTACATCGGATGTGAGCATCAACAGCCGATTAATTTGGGCTTAACCGGCTGCTAGCGCTTAATCATCGAAAATGGATTCGAAGATTTCACGCGCGATATCCCAGATCCAACGCGCCACACTCAGGAAAAAATTTGCCTTACTGTAGTCACGCTTCATAGGGATCACCTCCCTTCTCGGGGAGGAAGCCGGCTTCGATCGCCGTCGACAACAATTTTATCACGTTGATTTATGGTTGTCTACATTTTTTTTTCAGCCGATAAACGGCGATTTTTTTTGCAATAAAAAGAGATGCGATCTCGCGACCGCACCTCGAAATGCAAAATCCGAATTCAGATCAGAATATTGGCAAGCACCAAGCCGACGCCGACACTCACAATGCATGTGATCAAGCCCGGGATCATGTAGCTGTGATTGAACAGATACTTGCCGATTTTTGTGGTGCCGGTTCTGTCAAAAGCGATACCGGCGAGAATGGTCGGATAACTCGGCACGAGGAAGTAGCCGTTGACGCTCGGAAACATGCCGATCATTGCGGGCGGCGTAATGCCGAGTGTAAGTCCGAGCGCGCCGAGTGCGCCGATCGTTCCGGCTTGCGAGAGAATCATTGCCGAGATTAAGAACAGAATGATCGCAAAGACCCACGGATTATCGGCGACAATGCCTTGCGCGCTCAGCTTGAGGAAATTGAGATTGTTTTTGACGAGAGTATCGCCCGCCCATGACAAGCCGAAGATCGCATAGACGCCCATCAAGCCGTTTTTGTAGACGGACTGCTCGAGAACGGACGCGACGTTGACTTTGCAGGCGACGATGATCACGCCCGCCATGATCATCATGACGATCTCGATTGTCATGGTCATTGACAGCGTGGCGATGTCATTGCCGATTGCGTAAGAAGGTCGAAGCGACGGGAAAATGCCGAAGGCAACGACGATGACGGTTGCGAGCAGATACAACCACACGGCTTTTTTTGCGTTGTCGTCGAAAGAAGTTTTGATTTTGATATCGGCTTTTTCATTGATGGGCGCGGAAATGCCCTGCTTGACTCGCTCGAGATATTCCGGATCGACGGCGAGATCTTTGCCGACGCGCGCGGAGTAGAGGCAACCGCAAATGACGCCGATCAATGTGGAGGGAATGCAGACGATGAGAATGTCGATGAGAGTAATGCCGGAAGGCGCGAGCATACCGAGCAAAGCAACGGTCGCGGCAGAGATCGGGCAGGCGGTGATCGCCTGTTGAGACGCGAGCACGGACATAGAGATCGGACGCTCGGGACGAACGCCCGCCTCGCGCGAGACTTCGGCGATAACCGGCAGGATGCCGAAAACGATATTGCCGGTGCCGCACATGAAAGTGAAGAGCCAACTGATGAGCGGCGCGTAATAACTGATGCGGTCGGGATTGGCGCGCAGGAGTTTGACGGCGATTTGAATGAGATATTCCATGCCGCCGGACGCTTGCAAGACCGCCGCGATGACGACGACGGTCATGATGATCATAATGACATCGATGGCGGGCGAGCCCGGTACGCAACCGAAGCCGAAGACGAGAATTGCGACGGCGGCACCGCTCGACATTCCGAGGAAAATGCCGCCGAATCTCGCGCCGATCATGATCATCCCGAGCACGACGATTAATTCAGCCCAAAACATTAAACCACCTCCGAAAAGCAATTCATAATTCGTAATTCGTAATGCATAATTGAGAGTGGCGTTCTTTCATTAGGAATTAGGAATTTGGAATTAGGAATTTGGAATTACGAATTACGAATTACGCATTACGCATTACGCATTACGCATTATTTCGTGATTCCCGGGCGAGTCATCTGCTCCGGCGACATGAAATGATCGAGTTGCTCCTTCGTCAGCAAACCCTTTTCGAGCACGACGTCGCGGATCGGACGCCCCGAGTTGTATGCTTCCTTCGCCAACATTGCCGATTGTTCATAGCCGATATGCGGCAACAATGCCGTTACCACTCCGACGCTGTGATCGACGTAATATTGACACTGCTCGCGATTGGGCTCGAGCCCGTTGAGGAGCTTGTCGACGAACGTGCGCGAGGCGTTTGCAATGTAATTCATCGAGCTGCAGAGATTATACGCCATGATCGGTTCCATGACGTTGAGCTCCAATTGCCCGTTCTCGACTCCGAGCGTCACGGCGAGATCGTTGCCGATCACTTGATAGCACGCTTGATCCATGACTTCGGCAATGACCGGATTGACTTTGCCGGGCATGATCGAACTGCCCGGTTGACGTTTCGGCAAAAGCAACTCGCCGAAGCCGCACCGCGGTCCGCTCGCCATCAAACGGAAGTCATTCGCCATTTTGATCAACACGAGCGCGGTATTTTTCAGAGCCGAAGACACATCGACGAAGCCGTCCGTGTTGTTGGTGGCGTCGATGATGTTGGTCGAAGTCTCGAAATTCTCGCCGGTGATCTCGCGCAATTTCCGAGCAACGATCTTGATATACGCCGGCTCCGCATTGAGACCGGTACCGACCGCCGTGCCGCCCATGTTGATCAGGCGAATGCTGTCGATCGCCCACTCGATCCGACGAATGGAACGACGAATCGCCGAGGCGTACGAGCCCATCTCCTGCCCGAGCGTGATCGGAACCGCGTCCTGCAAATGCGTCCGCCCCATCTTCAGAATGTCTTTGTACTCTTCCGCCTTCTTTTCGAGCGCGCTCGCGAGATAATCCAACGCCTTCGTCACGGTATGACTTTTGTACGTCAGACAGACTTTGATCGCCGTCGGGAGCGAGTCGTTCGTCGATTGCGCCATGTTCGCATGATTGTTCGGCGAGATGATGTCGTAACGCCCTTTCGCCTCGCCGATGATCTCGAGCGCGCGATTGCAGAGCACTTCATTCATGTTCATGTTGATCGACGTGCCCGCGCCGCCCTGAATCGGATCGACCGGAAATTGATCGAGAAACTCGCCGTCGATGATCTCTTCCGCCGCCTGCACGAGCGCATTGCCGATCTTCTTGTCGAGCCGACCGGTTTCCATATTCGCCTGCGCCGCCGCCTTTTTGACTTTCGCCAGCGATTTGATCAGATCAACGTCGAGCAGCCGCCCCGTGATGCTGAAATTTTCGATCGCCCGCATCGTCTGCACGCCGTAATACGCATTGTCCGGCACCTCGAGCTCGCCGAGAAAATCATGTTCTTTCCGCATTTTTAAAACGCCTCCGTAAAATGTATTTTGTATACAACATCCTGCATTGTAAATCATCAATTCGGTAAATGCAATAGTTTTGTCAAAAAAAAATGCCGTCCGAAGACGGCGCAAAGAAATTTTTAATCAGCGAGTGGCAATCACATGCCGCCATGAATTTCGGATCGCCCGATCATTTTCCGTGAACTCCATCAGATCGAGCGATTTGATCCGGAGCTCCGCCGCCTCGTACATCTCGCGAATGTCGTTCTCGTCGACGAATAAGCACGCCTGCCAATTTTCGATAAAACTCATCGTCGATCGAATCAAGATCAATTGAGAAATCGTCATTGATGTGATAGAATTTGATTGAATTCGCCGCGCGAAGAACGGCATTCTTCAGCGAATCGCCGATGTAATTCGATCCGCGCCGCAATTTTGATGAAACGGAAGTGATTGCGATCAAAGCAGCAGTGATCACGGGCGGCACGAGCGGGATCGGACTCGCCGCCGCGCGGATTTTTCTCGAGCACGACTTCAATGTTGCGATCGTCGGACGAAATGTCCGGCGCGGTCGAAATGCTCTCGAAACTCTCGGCGGTTCCGATCGCCGCGTTTTTTTTATCGCCGCCGACGTGTCAAACGTTGCCGATTGTGATAGAATACTTGCCGAGACACTCGCGCGCTTCGGACGCGTCGATGCACTGATCAATTCTGCCGGCATTTACCTCGACGGCGCAATTCAATCTGTCGACGAGCCGAGCTTCGAGCGATTGTTCGGCGTCAACGTCAAGGGAACTTTTTTCATGTGCCGCGCGGCGGTTGATGAATTGACGAAAACTCGCGGCGCGATTGTCAATGTGGCGTCCGATGCCGGCTTGAAGGGCAATTACTTCTGCTCGCTGTACTCGGCATCTAAGGGAGCGGTGATCGCGTTGACGAAGTCGCTTGCGCTCGAGCTCGCGCACATCCCTGTTCGAGTGAATGCCGTCGCGCCCGGGGATGTGCTCACGCCCATGACCGTCGAACAGCTGAAACGCTCGGGCGAGTCGATCGATGATCTCGCGAGTGTGTATCCGATGCGTCGAATTGCTGCGGCTGAAGAAGTTGCCGAGTCGATTTTTTTCCTCGCCTCGGAAAAATCAAGTTTCATCACGGGCGCGATTTTAAGTGTGGACGGAGGACTCACTGCTTGAAGATTTTAATACTGTCGGCGTCAATCGGCTCCGGACACACGCGCGCGGCGCAAGCGATTGCAACAGCATTTGTCTCGCGCGGCGAGCCCGACATCGAAGTGATTGATTTTATGTCGACAGAAGTCTCGCGCTTCAATCAATTTCTGAAACGGCTTTATTTGTCGATATTGGCATGGATTCCGGACTTGTACGATCGGATATATCGATTGGCGGGCGTCCGACGCGTCGGTCCGTTCACTCGATTGCTCTGGTCAACGCTGATGTATTTGCCGTTCAATCGATTGATCTCGAAACGCAAACCGGACGTCATCGTTTGCACACATCCGTTTCCGGAAGCGGCGGCGGCATTATGGAAATTCCTGCACGCCAGATCGGCGGGGCAATTTCTGCTGGCGGCGGTGCTTACGGATTATTCACTGCACGAGATTTGGTTGTACGGAGAAGTCGATGTGTATTTCGTTGCAACGCCGGAGATGAAACTCGAACTCGAGCGGCATTCGACGCAACGTCAGAAAATCTTCGCAACCGGAATCCCGATTTCAATGCGTAATGCACAATGCGTAATGCGTAATGAAGTGCTCGCCACCCCCAATTATGAATTACGAATTACGAATTACGCATTGCTTGTCATGGGTGGCGGGCTCGGGCTCGGATCGATTGAAGAGACATTGCAAAAAATTGACACGCTCGAATTGCCGATTTCAATCACGGTCGTTGCCGGGCGAAACGAAAAACTCGCCGCGCGATTGAAGTCCATGAAATTTCGACATCCGATCGAAGTGCTCGGCTTTGTCGACAACGTCAAAGAGCTGATGGAACGCGCAACATTGCTGATCACAAAACCCGGCGCGTTGACGATGACCGAAGCGTTTGCGCTCGGCTTGCCGATGCTGTTGCACGCGCCGATCCCCGGTCCGGAAGCACTTAACGCGCGTTATGCCGTCCGGCGCGGAGCCGCGATATCACTTGCCGACGGCGAAGACATTGCGGAGAGCATTGCGGAGTTGTTTCGCGATCGACGAAAACTCGCGGCAATGTCGGATGCGGCATTTCGATTGAGTCGCGCGGCGGCGGCTGAAATTGCAGAACATCTTTCGATGAAGGAGGCAAATTGATGAAAATACTGATCGCAATCGATTCATTCAAAGGCAGTTTAAGCAGTGCGGAGGCGGGCTTGATTGCAAAAAACGCCGTGCTTCGCGTCGATCCGTCAATCGAAGTGAAGCTGTTGCCGTTGGCGGACGGCGGCGAGGGCACGGTTGACGCGTTGACGGAAGGGCTCGGCGGCGAGATCATGCACGTCAACGTGACGGGACCGCTCGAAATGCGCACGCTGTTGCATCGACTGTTTGACGAGTCGGAGCCGGTGACCGATCCGCGCGGCGATAAATTCAATTTGATCGCGAGCCGCTACGGCAGGATCGGGCGGACGGCGGTGATCGAAACGGCAGATGCGGCGGGCTTGACTTTGGCGGTGCATCCCATGCCGCTCGTCAATCCGATGTCGGCTTCAAAAAAATTCGCTCCGCCGAATCCGCTCAACACGACGACGTTCGGACTGGGCGAATTGATCTTGCGCGCGCTCGAAGACGGCTGTCGGGATTTCATCATCGGAATCGGCGGCTCGGCGACAAACGATTGCGGACTCGGAATGCTGACTGCACTCGGCTTTCAATTCTTCCGCGCGGACGGACGTCAAACCGGCGTTTACGGGCGAGATTTGGCGGATATCGTTTCGATTGATCGCTCGTAAGTCGACGCTCGACTGAAGGATTGCCGCTTCAGAATTGCATGCGACGTGACAAATCCGTTGACGGGATCGAACGGCTGTTCTTACGTTTACGGACCGCAAAAAGGCGCGACGCCGGAAATTGTTCGGCAGATGGACGGTTGGATCGAAAAATTCTCCGAGCTTGCACTTGAAACTCTCGGCGTTCGGCAAGCGAGCGTGGCGGGTGACGGTGCGGCGGGCGGACTCGGCTTTGCTTTCAGGACGTTTCTCGACGGCGAATTGATCAAGGGCGTTGAGCTGATTCTCGACGCGATCAATTTCCGAAAGGAGATATCGGGCGCGAATGTTTTGATCACCGGCGAAGGGCAGTTGGATCGGCAGACGGCAATGGGCAAAGCCCCGATCGGCGCGGCGCGGCTGGCGAAATCGATCGACTCGAAGATCGTGACGGTTGCGGTTTGCGGAAGCGTGGGGGAAGGCGCATCCGGAGTTCATGAAGCGGGCATCGATGCTTACTTTTCGATCCTCAATCGCGCGAGCACTCTCGACGAGGCAATGTCGAAAACGACGGCAAAGCAGAATTTATCGCTGACGATTGAAGAGATCGTCCGATTGCTCCGCGCGACAATTTAATTCCTCATTCCGAACTTTTCATTCT
>ERZ842401.3414-NODE-3414-length-19793-cov-33.928767_pt1 | contig 19793 bp, 12 predicted proteins | sample MGYA00521270_ERZ842401 | MGnify/ENA primary metagenome ERZ842401 (study PRJEB31892, sample SAMEA3878208) | bioreactor metagenome | biome: Moose rumen | place: Sweden | collected 2011-10 | study: EMG produced TPA metagenomics assembly of the PRJEB12797 data set... | reverse complement strand
TTGCTGTCGTACAACAGTAAGGAAACTACTCATGCATAGGGTGCTGAGTAGTTACTACTCATAGCCGCACCAGCTGCGAACCTGTCAGACTGCGGTCGGCACTTTCCGTCTGAACGACATAGACCCCCTGGGCTCCCTGCGGCATCGCTACAACCGCCTCTGCCGACGTCGCTGTCAGACGGCACTGCTGAAGCAAGGTGCCTGAGAGTGAATAGACCCTGACCACTACGGGGTGCTGCGGTATCTTGCCAAACAGCAGGTGCACCTGACCTTCGGCCGGTACCACACGCAGGCTCTGTGGACTGCTGGTGCTGATGCCTTCTATCTTCGTCAGTCCCAGAATGTCGAGCAGACCTGCATAGACGTCAATCTCGCCATAGCCATAGTCGTTGTTGGGATAGTCTATTCCTGCGACCCGCTGCCTGCTGGTGCGGGCAATGATGTCGATGACCTCGTCCCTGGTCAGGTCGGGCTTGGCCTGCAACCACAGAGCGATGGCGCCAGCCACCACAGGTCCAGCCATCGACGTACCCGAACTGACGGTCCATCCGTAGCGTTTGTCCTGGAACACGGAATAGGCCACAATAGATTTATCCTCCGCCGCCGAGTCGGCCAGCGAACTCAGTGCCGAGACAACATTCACGCCGGGAGCCATGACCTGAGGCTTCAGTGCGCCGTTGGCCGCAGGCCCCTGCGACGAGAAATAGCTGCGCGTGCCTGGCTCCACCCCCGCGAAGTTGTTCACCCAGTTGCCATGATGGTTCTGGTAACAAAGGCGATGCGTGGTGGCTCCCACTGAGATGACAGCAGGAAAGCAGCTGGGTGCAAATATATTATGTCCGAACTGGGCCGCGCTCCACCGCGTGTCTGTACCGCGGCCTATGAAGGCATAGTTGCTGGTGCCAAAGGCCTCGGCAAAGGTGTCGACTCCCTCCAGTACCAGAGCCATGTCGGGCAGTTCGCTGATTTTCCTGCTGGCTTTCATCTCCATGCCGTATACCTGCGTCGCATCAAAGCGCGAAGCATAGCGATAGACGGCCACCGCAAGCGTGTCTCCGCCAATCAGCAGTGTATCGATAATGGCATCTTCGTCCAGCCGCGGGTCGGCAGAGTCGTAAGCCAGCGTGTCAGACGGGCTCTCGCCGCCGTTGCCATATATCAGCATGCTTAGGCGTATGGGGCCATCGGCCTTCACCCTGTACCATGCCACTTCCTTGTTCACATGCACGAAAGCACCAGCAGCAGCCTGTCCGCGCGACTTCTCCATATAGGTCTGGCATAGGCTCTCATTGCCTGCCGACGACACGATGATATGTCCGGGCGTCGACAGACTGTCGAGGAAGGCGGCATACAGGCTGTCTTCTTCGTCCCAATAAGGCGAATAGCCCTCACTGAACGACGTCACACAGGGTTTGCCCAGACTGTCGGCATAGTCGAACATATACTTGAAGCCCAGCGCATCGGTAGCCGTGGTGAATTTATAGTAGTCAGCCGAGTCGATATATTCTATATCGCTTGACACGGCATTGTTCACCAGACAGATGTCGCTGTCGTAGGCCATGCCACGGTAGCGGGTGTCGTAGCCGCTGCCGGCAGCGGTGCCCAGCGTATGGGTGCCGTGCATCTGCGTCAGCGCATCTACCGAGTGCTTTTGTGCCAGCACCTGGTCATAACCCACATAGTCGCGCCCCACGGGCAGCCGACTGTCTATGGTATCCTTGGACAACTGGTCCCAGAACGCCCCAATGCGATAGCGGGTGCCGGTGGCATCGTAGAAGGTGGGATGCGTCAAGTCGAACCCCACATCCATCACGCCCACCACCACGCCGCTGCCCGTATAGGCCTGATGTGTCGGGGTGACAGTATAGGCGGGCAGTGCATTGACCACGGCAGTGGTGGTATCCATGCACAGGCTGGCTCGTCTGCCAGCTTCTATACGTCGCACAGCCGGGTGCTCCGACAGTTCCGACAAACGGTCGAGCGGAATCTCGGCAATGGCGATGCGCCCTTTCCTGGCATAGACCTTGCAGCCCAAGGTGCTCAGCACGTCGTCGCCCAGCCCAGTGTCTATATCGACAAAAGCCGTGATGACGCCATAGCGACTGGTTGTCGAGACCTGCCCCGTCTGTCGTGCAGCGGCCACAGCCCCTTCTGCCACCATTGCAGCCCGCCGCACCAGTGCCGACATTTTCTTCATGTCGGCAGCCTCTGTCTGCACAGCGGCGGCAAAGAGCGCAATGACCAGTAGGAAGGTCTGTAGTCTATGCATATAAATAATGATTCGCGGTTAGATCAGATGCAGCGTACCCATCAGGTAGACCAGGCCGAAGCCCATCACCATCGACAGCACACCCATCAGCACACCCATCTTCACCATGTCCTTCTGTTGCACGAAGCCCGTTGCAAAGGCCAGGGCGTTCGGCGGCGTCGAGATAGGCAGAATCATGGCACTGGAGGCAGCTATAGCCACACCTATGAGCACCGTGCCCGTGCCGCCAATGGGGTCGAGTTTGTCGCCCATGGCACTGCATACGATGGCCAGGATAGGCATCAGCAGTGCGGCCGTAGCCGAGTTGGAAATGAAGTTCGACAGCATGTAGCAGATGGCGCCGCCCAGCAGCAGTATCAGCAGTGGCGAGAATTCGCCGAAGGGTATGCTCTCCACGGCGTTGGCAGCCAGTCCGGAGGCGTTCAGTCCGTAGCCCAGTGCAAAGCCGCCGGCCACCATCCAGATGACGCTCCAGTTTATCTGCTCCAGGTCGCGCTTGTCAATGACGCCGGTCAAGGCAAATATTACAAACGGGATCATAGCTACCGTATTGGCATTGATGCCCGTGAAGCGGTCGGTGAGCCAGAGCAGTATGGTCAGGAAGAAGGTGATGATGACAACGGTAGAGTGGAACCCCTTCTTCATGCCGCCTTCGATGTTGAGCTCTATGCGCTTCTGCGTGAAGGGAAACATCACCAGCAGCACGCGCCAGCTGATAAAGAGCAGCACGATAACCAGCGGCGCCATGAACATCATCCACTGCCCGAAACCCAGACCCATGTTCAGGCCGTCGGGGTCGTTCAGATACTTCAGTGCAATATTGTTGGGAGGTGTGCCGATGGGTGTGCCCATGCCGCCCAGGTTGGCAGCCACAGGAATAGACATGGCCAGGGCGACACGTCCCTTACCCTCGGGGGGCAACTGCCGGAACACGGGTGTCAGGAATGTCAGCATCATGGCGGCGGTAGCCGTGTTCGACACAAACATCGAGAAGAGGCCCGTCACCAGAAGGAAGCCCAGCAGCACCATCTCGCTGCGGGTGCCAAAGGGTTTGAGCAGCACTTTAGCCAGCTGTGCGTCGAGACCGGTCTTCGTGGCAGCGATGGCGAGTACGAATCCGCCAATAAATAGCATGATGACAGGGTCGGCAAACGTGGCCATGACGCCTTTGTATGAGAGCAGCTGCTCTTTGGGGTAGTCGACCATCGGTGCTATGCCGCTGTCCGAACAGAACAGCAGCATCATCACGATGATAGCCACCGATGTGGCCCACGATGACACCACTTCTAATATCCACATGAGGGTGGCAAAGGCAAAGATGGCGATGATACGCTGCTGGACCACAGTGAGGTGCTCTATGCCGAACCACTCCGACGGCCAGTTCCACAGCAGCAGTGTCACCAGCGCCACAAACACTATCTTCATGGCTCGCACCGAACCGTCAGCGGGATGGTATTTCCGCTGATGCCGCATCTTGTGATAAGCATCTACAAGATGGAATCCTTCATAAATATGAAACATTTTCTGTTTATTTAGGGTTTAATTGTTGATTGCTTCCCGATAATCGGGCGCAAAGGTACTAAAAAAGAATGAAAAGCCGCCTTTCGCGGCTTTACTAATTTCGCATATTGAGTGTATAAACACACAAATATCCGATTCACGCCCCCTCTTTTCTTTCGATTTGCTATCTCCACTTGACAATCATCAAGCGATGGCTGCAAAATCACAGAGCCGTGTAGATGTATTCCTGCCCGAGCTTGGTCTTCAGCAGTTTGGGACGCTCCCCCTGGCACCACTCGTTGAGTTGCTTCCTGGCAGAGTAATAGGTAAGATGCGAGGACCGGGCGAAACGGCTGACAGTGGTATAGCCACCGTCGCCCAGCAGTCTCCTGAGCACCACCTCCAGTTGCTGCTTGTCGGACATGATTTGCTGCGTGTCAGGGTTTTCATAACGGCGGAAACCGTACGACCACTTCTCCAGTTCCCTGTTCCAGCGCTTGCCGGGGTTGTACTCAACCCCGTCGAACACGACATCGCGCGCAGTCACCTCACTGGGGTCTGTTTTCTCGCCCAACAGTTTCAGCCTCGGCGCAAACGAGCCAATAGGTGTTTCCACCCGATAGCCCGCAGCCATCAGCTCGCCTGCGGCACGCAGGAAATAGTCAAAGGCCCGCATCAGCTCTCCGTATGGGGAGTGATAATTTCTGTTGCAGAACTCCTCCAGTTCCTGCATCGACATCTTATAGCACTTGGCAGGGCGCACATAAACCAGGTTCTTCCCGTCCTTGCCCTTTACTGGCGTCGGGTGAACCTCAAACAACATTCCGTCTTTCTTCTTTGGCATATCTCACAATTTTGGGGCAAAGATACATATTTTCTTTCATCTTCCCAACAATTCGGCTCTTTTTTGCATTTTTTGGCGCAAGCAAGCAGTACACTACAATGCTACCGAGGTGCTACTGAAGTGCTACTGGGAAAAAATCGGCCTTTCATTTTGCGTATAGGCGTAAGGCGTTTTGCGTATAGGCGCGAGGTGTTTTGCGTATAGGCGTAAGGTATTTTGCGTATAGGCGCAAGGTTGAAAGGATAGCCCTTTAACCCTGCCGGAATAAGGGATTGCCCCTGTTCGAAGCATCCCTATACCCTGTAAGGTGACGCTTGAACGGGGCGAAGATGACGCTTGAACGAGGCGAAGGTGACGCTTGAACGAGGCGAAGATGACGCTTGAACGGGGCGAAGGTGACGCTTGAATTTACCTGAATAATGGGAGGTCCTGCGGCAGCCATACACGCATCTTTCCGCTGCCGCGATGGCACCAGGCATAATAAGGAATCAGGGTAAGTGTCCGGTCCTTTGTCGTGAGCCTGCCCTCTTTGTTGAAGTCAAGGGTCTGTGCATCGGTGACAAGAGTTGTGACGGGTGTGCCGGCCACCTCACCCTTGCCGAGGGTGAATTGAGGCGTCTGGTTGATGAGCATACGCATGATGTCGAAGTCGTTGTCGGGATGTTCTGCACAGTACACCAGCGGGCCTCGCTCCACAGAGATCATACCACGGTCAGCCTCCACATTGTCATTTGCCCGGACAGTACGCGGCTCCATATCGAAATGAATCTGCACCTTGTCGCCCTTCTTCCACTTGCGGTCGATGGTGAAATAGCCGTCATCGGTAAGTGAAGCGCTCGACCTTTGGCCGCTTGCTACCGAAGGGACGCAAGAATCTGCTGCCGCCTTTCCGTTGACGGTGATGGTATAGCCCAGGCGCTTGCCGTCGGTGTAGTGATAAAGGTCGGAAGGGACGACCTGCCCCCGCACCCAGCCAGGAATGCGTATCTTCATGGCAAACTGCCCGGCAGCGTTTTTGTCTACGACAACGGTGATGTCGCCGTTCCAGGGGTACTCGGTAGTCTGACTCAGCGTCACCTGCCTGCCAGCCACCTTCAGGCTGCTCTTGTTTGAGAGGAAGAGGTTGACATAGACGTTTCTGTCCTTCACCGCATAGACATATCCCGGCAGCGAGGGGATGAAACGGCAGATGTTGCTTGGACAGCAGGCACAGCCAAACCACGGCTGACGCTGGTGCTGGCCCATCGACTCAAGAGGATTGGGATAGAAGAACCCGTTGCCCTCAAGCGACACACCTGAGATAAGACCGTTGTAGAGCGTGCGCTCCAGCACGTCGTAGTATTTCGACTCGCCATGAAGCAGGAACAGCCGGTAGTTGACATACACATTGCCGATGGCGGCACACGTCTCGCAGTAGGCACTCATATTGGGCAGTTCATAGTTCTTGCCAAAGGCCTCACCGTTAGAGGTGGCTCCGATGCCCCCGGTGATATAGAGTTTTTTCGTGACGATATTATCCCAGATGGCATCGATGGCCTTGATATAGGCCTCGTCGCCGGTAAGGGCAGCCACATCGGCCATACCGGCATACATATAGGCAGCACGGACGGCATGCCCCACAGCCTCATCCTGCTCTACTACGGGCTTATGAGCCTGAGAGTACTCATGCACGATGGTGGTCTTGCCGCGGTAGTCGAGGAAGAACTTGGCCTCATCGAGGTATTTCTTGTCACCTGTCACAAGATAGAGCTTTGCCAAAGCCATCTCAGCAATCTGATGACCTGGCACCACACAGGCCTGTCCTGGGTTGGGACCTACCTCGCGGCACACCACATCGGCATAGCGGATGGCAATATCGAGGAACTTACGGCTACCGGTGGCCTGATAGTGGGCAATGGCACTCTCCACCATGTGACCGAGGTTGTAGAGTTCGTGGCTCAGTTCTTCCTCCTTGCTCCAACGCTTGTCGCCAGCCCACTCATGGGGATACTTCGGATTCTGGGTCCGTGATGTATAGAGATAGCCATCGGGCTCCTGGGCAGAGGCAATGACGTCGAGCACAGAGTCGATATACTGGACAAGGCGCTTGATTTCCGAGGAGCCCTGGCCTCCCCGCTGCTTTTCCGGATAGGTCTGCAGGATGTAGCTGGCCCCCTCGATGGTCTTGTAGGGGTCGGTGTCGTCGAACGACAGTCCGCCCACCTTAAACACCTTCGAAGAGTCCTTCAAGTGCTGAGCCGCATTCGAGAAATTGGTGTATCGCCCCGACTCCTCGCACTTCGAGAAGGCCAGGGGGACGGTCACCTTACGACTAGCTTCGAGCCGCTGTCCCCAGAAAGTGCCTGGAGCTACTTTCACACTGGTGAATGGCACAGGGGAAATGGGATAGTCCTGCTGCGCCACTGCACGGCTAAAGAATAAAGAACCAATGATAACAACCAAAAGCCTCGTCCTCATACCGGTATTTTACTATTTGAACATTTCGTCGAGTATCTCGTAGAACTTAGGGTCTTCACCGACGACAGTCTTCAGCACCTTGCCGTCGGTGTCGAGGATAATCTTCGTGGGGAAGCCCTGAATAAGATAGTCGGTGGGCAACGTCGACTCGCGAGGCACAAACACATGGAGCCAGGGCAGTTGGTTGTCGGACACGGCCTTCTTCCACCTTGCATCGGTGTCGCCGCAGTCCAGGCCAAGAATCTCCATACGGTCCTTGTACTTCTCGTAGTACTTCTTCATCTCAGGGAATCCCTTGATGCACCAGCCGCACCACGAGCCCCAGAAGTCGAGCACCAAGACCTTACCCCTGAGCGACGACAGCTTGAGAGGCCGTCCGTTCAGGTCGTTGAGTGTGAAGTCGGGAGCCTGGCTGCCCGTCGGGAGCATCTCCACGTCTTGGGCGAAGCCGTTCATTGTGCCGCAGATGACGAGGATGGCGGCCATCATCCATTGTTTCGCTTTCATCATAATTAAATCCATTAGTAACCAATAATCAGAATAATAGCAGCTATTTTCCGTAAGCAGACTATTCCGCTACGATGAAATGAGGTGCAACGTCGACGCTGATGAGTCCGTTGTTACGCTCTGCCTCTTCGGTCAGGATACGCACGGCATTCTCGTTGTCGACGCGATCCTTACTTTTTAGTCTGGGTGTATTGTTCCACTTGACCAAGGGATTGTGCATGCCTGTAGCCTTGTCGACACGGTCGGCGGTGGCCACAAACTGACAGACGGCCACCCTGACGGTGCGCTCGGGCCATCCGTCAGTCCAATGACCGTCGGCATAGATGGTGGTGCCGTCCTTCACCAGCGAACGCAGCGTATAGCTGTCGTCGGCATTGACCGTCAGATAGCCGTCTATGCCCACCATACGCGACAGCAGCATGGCTCCGCCCTTGGTCATCGAATAAGCCATGAGCTGAAGGAAGTCGGTATAGGTGAGTTCGTAGACGTAGATGAGGTTGTCGAAGGGAAACATCTCATAGACATTAGAGACGGTGATGTCGCGCACAGGTGCCCCGTCGAGTGGGAACGACGTGCGAATGCCTCCGTTGTTGACAAAGCCAATATCAGCATTGCCTATCCGACGCACCAGGTCGCACATCCAGTTGCCCATCGTGGAGGCCCGCCCGCCACTGCCAGGAAGCGCCAGGCTGTCGTCGACATTATTGTAGTTGCGCACCAGGTCGACATTGATATGCCCTATGACTTTCTCAAGCATGGGTCTGACGTACTGGACAGCGCTGTCGGACAGGACTACGATGCCGGCTTCCAAGTCGTTGGCATTCTCGCCGGCAACGCTGTGCGTGTCGCGCTTGCCATCCACCTCCAGGTTACAACAGTGGTTGGCATGAGCAAACGTCAGCCTACCCGCAGCATCGACCTGAAACGTCAGTTCTGCATAGGAATAGGACATGCCATAGGCCTTGCCCTGCAGATAAGGGAGTCCCCAAGCGGTAGTGTCGCACATGTTCATATGGCTGTGACCGCCCAACACAAGGTCGACCACCGACTGCGGGCCCAACGCCTGTGCAGCCTCATCAGCAGGTCCATGCACCAACAGCACCGTAGCATCGCAACTGCCACTGCGCTCAAGCGAGTCGGCTATCGCATTGGCCAGTGCATAGTCGATGGGGATGTCGTAGCCCTTGTCGACAAACTGATGGGTGAACATGCTCTTGGCAGAATAGTCAGCCATACCAACGACACCAATCCTCACACCTACCTGATGCCCGTCAGTATTGGTGGCCAACTTGTCAAGAACGATATAGTCGCGGGTGGTATTGGTGCGCCGTCCATGACGGAAGAGGTTGGCGCACAGCACAGGCACCTTATTGTCGCTGTGCCTGCCCTGAAACTCGTAGGCGAGCAGCGTAGCATCGTCGTCGACCATCGTCTCGAAGCCCCAGTCGAACTCATGGTTGCCAAGTGCAACGGCATCGTAGTCCATCATATCGAAAGCCGTGTAAAGCGGCTGTCCGCGACGGATATTCGACAGGATGGTGCCTTGATAGATATCGCCACCATCGAGCAACAACAGTTTCCGGCTATCGTAGTCCTTCCCTCTTCCGCGAATGTCATTGGCCTTGTCGGCGATATAGGCCAGACGATAGTGATTCGTACCCGTCGAGGTACTCACCAGCGTGCCATGGACATCGGTCGTCTCCATGACGGGCAACGTGTACATGCCTGCCTGAGATGGCTGGCTACGCTGAAGATGATGGCTGGAAGAGCATCCTGCCAAGAGGAGGCATGCTGCTACACAGCTTACGGTCTGTCTGAGGAAGAATAGATAACTACGCATATCGGATAATCTTTTATCCTACCGTGCCTTCGAGAGAGACGCTGAGGAGCTTCTGGGCCTCAACGGCAAACTCCATGGGCAGCTTTTGGAGCACCTCCTTGGCATAGCCGTTGACGATGAGGCCTACGGCCTGCTCGGTGGGGATGCCACGCTGATTACAGTAGAAGAGCTGATCCTCGGAAATCTTAGAGGTCGTCGCCTCGTGCTCGAAGATGGCGCTGTCGTTGTGCACGTCCATGTAGGGGAAGGTGTGGGCGCCGCACTCCGAGCCCAGCAGGAGCGAGTCGCACGAGGAGTAGTTGCGGGCATTGTCGGCGGTAGCGGCAGCACGCACCAGTCCGCGATAAGAGTTCTGCGAATGGCCGGCAGAGATGCCCTTGGAGATGATGGTCGACTTGGTGTTGCGTCCCAGATGAATCATCTTGGTGCCCGTGTCGGCCTCCTGATAGTTGTTGGTGACAGCGACGGAATAGAATTCCGCCGCACTGTTATCGCCTCGCAGGATGCAAGAGGGGTACTTCCACGTGATGGCAGAGCCCGTCTCGACCTGTGTCCACGAGAGTTTGGAGTCGACGCCGCGCAGGTCGCCGCGCTTGGTAACGAGGTTGAGCACACCTCCCCTGCCCTGCTCATCGCCAGGATACCAGTTCTGCACGGTGCTGTACTTGACCTCTGCACGATTCATCACAATGATCTCCACGATGGCGGCATGCAGCTGGTTCTCGTCACGCATGGGAGCGGTGCAGCCTTCGAGGTACGAGACGTAGCTGTCATCATCGGCCACGATGAGTGTGCGTTCGAATTGTCCCGTATTCCTGGCATTGATGCGGAAATAGCTGCTCAGCTCCATAGGGCAGCGCACGCCCTTGGGGATATAGACAAAGGAGCCATCACTGAAGACGGCGCTGTTGAGGGCGGCAAAGAAATTGTCCTTGTAGGGCACCACCGTCCCCAGATACTGACGCACTAGGTCGCCGTGCTCCTTGATGGCCTCGCCGATGGAGCAGAAGATAACGCCCTTCTCGCGGAGCTTCTCCTTGAAGGTGGTCTTCACGCTCACAGAGTCCATGATGGCATCGACGGCGGTATTACCTGAAAGGGCCAGACGCTCCTCAAGAGGAATGCCGAGCTTGTCGAAGGTTTTTTCGAGTTCAGGGTCAATCTCTTGGCCATTGGCTTTTGGCTTTTGGCTTTTGGCCGTGGGATCGGCATAGTAGCTGATGGCCTGATAGTCGATAGGCGGCACATGGACATGTCCCCATCGGGGCTCCGTCTGCTCTTGCCAGTAGCGGAAAGCCTTCAGGCGGAAGTCGAGCATCCACTCCGGCTCCCCTTTCTTGGCGGAGATAAGGCGGACGACATCCTCGTTGAGACCTTTCTCTATGATTTCCGTATGTACATCCGTCGTGAAGCCGAACTCGTATTTCTGCTCGGCTACTTCGCGTACAAACTCATTGTTTTCTTTCATTACTAAATGTTTGTAAGCCTTCAGGCAAGTGTTTCGTTCACTCCCAGATACTGGATGGCAAGCATCGTCAGGTCATCGCTCTGCTCTGCCTCACCCACAAAGTCGTGGACGGCATCGGACATGGAGGCGACGAGTGTCTGCGGGGCGTTCTTCCCGTCGGCCAGCAAAGACTCAGCTACCCTCTGGATGCGCTCATCGCCAAACTGACTATGCGAGACATTCTCGGCCTCGTTGAGTCCGTCGGTATAGAGGAAGATGGTGGTCTTCTGATCCAAGTCAGTCTCCTGCAGCACGAATTCCCAGTCGGACTCGACGCCAAGGGGCAGGTTGGGCATACAAGGCAGCACGCCCACCCCTCTGCCAATGAGCAGGGGCGCATCGTGACCGGCATTGCAATAGGTCATGTGGCCCGTCTTCAGGTCGAGGACGCCAAGGAAGAGCGTGACAAACATATTCGTCTCGTTGCCCTCGGTCAGCGCCTTGTTGAGTGTACGTACAATCAGGTGGGGTTCTGACACATGGGCTGAGATGTTGCGGAACAGCGAGCGCGTCACCGCCATGACAAGTGATGCGGGAACACCCTTGCCCGACACATCGCCTATGCAGAAGAAGAACTGTTCGTCGCGGATGAAGAAGTCGAAGAGATCGCCGCCCACATCCTTGGCCGGTGTCAGCGAACCAAATATCTCTACATCGTGACGCTCCGGATAGGGTGGGAAAATCTTGGGCAGCATGGACATCTGTATGTCGTGAGCCACCTTCAACTCACTCTCTATGGCAGCCTTCGAGGCCGTAGTCTTCTTGAGGTCGTCGACATAGCGGGTGAGCGATATCTGCATCTTCTCGAAAGAGTCGCGCAGCAACTTCACCTCGTCATTGTGCTTGATGTCGGGCAACGGCGTATTGAAACGGCCTTTAGCCACCTCGTCGGCCGATGCTGCCAACGTCTTCAGTGGCTTTACGGCCCGGCGGATGATGATGCGTCCGGCGATATAGAGCACCAGGAGTCCCAAGCCGATGAGCAAGGGCATGATGAGTGCCAGGATGATGGCGAACAGGTCAATCATGACGCCGGGCACGGCAATGGACATAGACCAGTTGGTGTTGTCTACCGGCTCATAGAACATATAGACTGAAAAGCCGTCCATCTCACAGTAGTCAAACGATTCGGGTTCGTCATCCTCATTACTATAGATGCCCCTCTTGCCCGCCACCATCTGACGGCCCACATAGTCGTCAATGGTATCGGTGGTTTCCTTGGCATGGTCGAAGTAGTTCTCCTTTCCTACCAACGACTTGTCAGGATGGCCGATAAACGTGCCGTCGCCATCGATGATGTAATGCCGGTAGACAAGTCGCCACTTCTGCTCTCCGATGCTCAGATACTGCTTCTCCTTAGTAATCTTTTCTCCTGCCTCTGTGCCTTCATCGATGAAAATTGAATCAATTGCATCGTTGGCATCGTCCTCCTCATCAATACTGTCCAAGAGGGAGAAACGTCCTGGTCTGACCATGTCGAGCGACATATCGGCTCCCAGCACAGCAACAGTCTTCCCGTCATTGTCGCGGATGGGAATCATATAGGCCACCAGCGCTGTCTGCAAGGAGTCGCTGGCCGAGAAGAAAGGTTTCGACCAGAAGGGCTTTTCGGATGCCAGTGACTCTTTGAACCATTCTGCCTCCAGATAGTTGTGCTCGGCATCGCCCACGGTGCTAACCTCCACCTGACCGTCTTCATGTCTGAAGGCATAAGGACAGAACCAACGGCCTTTCTGCGGATAGTAGCCGTCGACGAAGCTGATGCCGCAACTGCGAATGTCGGGGTTCAGCCGGACCACCTGCTCCACGATGTCGTGCAGCTTGTCGGGCTGCCCCAGATTCGCCTGTATCTCGGGAACATGGTTTGTGGTACCCGTACTGATATCCGACAGCACCCGCTCCACCCTGGCCGTAGCCGTATTCAGATAGCTCTGGTAGAGGTCGAGCTCCTCGACCTTCACAAGGTCCTTGACAAGGATATAAATCAAGAAAGAAGCAAGGCCCATGGCAATGAACTGCATGAGCACAATGCGCCGCGTGAGCCGCTTGGCAAAGGAGCGCATTTTGGGTAGCTTCTTCTTCATAATTACAGTTTCTGTTCTACCTCTATCTCGGTGAACGTCTCAATCATGTCGCCCACCTGAATATCGTTGAAGTTCACCAGCGAGATACCACACTCCAGTCCGGTAGCCACTTCCTTGGCATCGTCCTTGTAGCGCTTCAGGGCATCGATGTTGGCAGTGTGCACCACGATACCATCGCGGATGACGCGGGCCTTGTCCTTCGAGTGCACCTTGCCCTCAGTGACCAAGCCACCGGCAACAGTACCCACCTTGGATATCTTGAACACCTGCTTCACCTCAATCATACCAGAGACGATTTCCTTCTTCACCTTGTCGAGCATGCCCTGCATGGTCGACTTCACCTCGTCGATGGCGTCGTAGATAATACTATAGGTATTGATCTCCACGCCCTCGCGCTCTGCCAGACGACGGGCCTCGCTGGAAGGACGCACCTGGAAGCCCACGATGATGGCCTGCGATGCAGAGGCCAGCATGACATCATTCTCAGAAATCTGTCCGACAGCCTTAGAGATGACGTTGACCTGCACCTTCTCCGTCGACAGTTTGATGAACGAGTCGGAGAGAGCCTCGATACTACCGTCGGTATCACCCTTGACGATGATGTTCAACTCGTGGAACTCGCCCAGGGCAATACGGTGCGACAGTTCGTCGAGACCCAGCTTCGTGGTGGTACGCAACGACTGTTCGCGCTGCAGCTGCACACGCTTGTTGGCTATGTCGCGGGCCTCCTGCTCGGTCTCCATCACATGGAACGAGTCGCCGGCAGTAGGAGCGCCGTTCAGACCCAGGATGATGGCGGGCTCGGCAGGACCGGCCTTCTCTATGCGCTGGTTGCGCTCGTTGAACATCGCCTTGACCTTACCCCAGGCCGTTCCGGCAATGACCACGTCGCCGACCTTCAGCGTACCGTTACTGACGAGGACGGTGGAGACATAGCCGCGGCCCTTGTCGAGCGACGACTCGATGATGCTACCCGTAGCCTTACGGTTGGGGTTAGCCTTCAGGTCGAGCATCTCGGCTTCGAGCAGTACTTTCTCCAGCAGTTCGTAGACGCCGATACCTTTCTTGGCAGAGATCTCCTGACACTGGTACTTACCGCCCCACTCCTCAACGAGCAGGTTCATGTTGGCCAAGTCCTCACGAATCTTGTCGGGGTTGGCACCGGGCTTATCTATCTTGTTGATGGCAAACACCATCGGCACGTTGGCAGCCTGAGCATGGGCGATGGCCTCCTTGGTGGTAGGCATCACCGAGTCGTCGGCAGCCACGATGATGATAGCGATATCCGTCACCTGGGCACCACGGGCACGCATGGCGGTGAAGGCCTCGTGGCCGGGGGTGTCGAGGAAGGTGATGCTGTGACCATCCTTCAACTTCACATTGTAGGCACCGATGTGCTGGGTGATGCCACCGGCCTCACCGGCAATGACATTGGTATTGCGGATGTGGTCAAGCAGCGACGTTTTACCATGGTCGACATGACCCATCACGGTGACGATGGGGGCGCGGCTGATCAGGTCGTTCTCATCATCGGCCTCCTCGGTGATGGCCTCCTGCACTTCTGCAGAGACATATTCAGTGGTGAAGCCGAACTCCTCGGCAACGAGATTGATGGTCTCGGCATTCAGGCGCTGGTTGATGGACACCATAATACCCACAGACATACAGGTACCGATGACCTTCACCACAGGCACGTCCATCATCGTGGCCAACTCAGAGACCGTCACAAACTCGGTGAGCTTCAGCACCTTGCTCTGTGCTGCCTCGGCTGCCATCTCCTCGCTCATGCGCTCCTGGACGGCATCGCGCTTCTCCTTGCGGTACTTGGCGCCCTTCTTGTTCTGCGTGGTCTTAGAGGTGAGACGGGCCAGCGTCTCCTTGACCTGACGGGCCACATCCTCCTCGTTGACCTCAATAGCCCTGACGGGCTTGTGGTCCTTGCGGTTCTTCTTGCCGCCAACCTCCTGGGGCCGGTCCTGGAAATTCTGGTTGCCGCCTTTGTTCTTTTTCTTTGACTGACCCTGCTGTTGCTGCTTGGCAGCCTCCTCAATATCGACCTTGCCGGTGCGGATGCGTTCACGTTTTTTCTTCTCACCGGGCTGTGACGCATTTCCGTTGCGCAACTGGGCGGCCTTCTCTTCGCGCTGCTTGCGCTTCTCCTCCTTACTCTTCTTCTTGGGACGAGTACTCTGATTCAGGGCCGACAGGTCAATCTTGCCCAGCACATTGACTTTCGGAGCCAGCTTGGCCTCGCTCTTCAGCGTATAGATCTCAGGACCTTCTGACTGAGGAGCCTCATCGGCTTCGGCTTCAGCTTCAGCGTCAGACTCCGTTTCAGCCTCATCCTCCACATCCTCGTAGTCCTCAGCGTTGTCGTTGTCTTCTTCGACATCGGGTTCATCCATCGCCACAACAGTCTCGGCAGGCTGCTGCTCCACCTCTTCAGCAGCGACGGCCGGCTGCGACTCGTCAACAGTATCCTCGCTGACAGGCTCAGCCTGCACGGGGACGGTCTCGGGCTCGGGCTTAACTTCCGGTGCAGGTTCGGGCTTGACTTCTGCTGCCGGTTCCTGTTTGGCGTCCACTGCAGGCTTGGCCGCCACCTTGGGCTTGCCAATGCTGTCGAGGTCAATCTTGCCCAGAGGTTTGAACTGCTGGCGTGGCTGTTCTACGACCTCCTGCGCCTGGGGCTTCTCGGGCTTTTTCTCCTTTGGTTTCTTCGGGAAAAGTTTGTCGGCCTGGCTCTTCACAGCCTTGTCGCCACTAAACTCTTGCACCAAGGCCTCGTATTGCTCGTCGGTAATCTTGGTGTTTGAAGTGGCATCGTCGCGAATCTCGCCCAAACTGCTCTTTTTCTTCAGGAAATCAACGGCCGTTTGAAGTCCGATGTTCAGTTCTGTTAATACTTTATTTAATCTTATTCCCATTCTATCAATTCTTATTTCTTAATTCTTAATGCTTAATTCCTATACGCTTAAGCATTACTCAAATTCAGCACGGAGCACTTCCAGCAGATGGTCGACGGTTTCTTCCTCAAGGTCGGCCTTCTCAATAAGGAGTTCACGAGGCGCATTGAGCACCTCCTTGGCAGTGTCGTAGCCCAAGGCCTTGATGGCGTCGATGACCCACTGGTCGACCTCGTCACTGAACTCGTCGAGATAGATGTCCTCGTCGGTCTCGCCCTCGTTGACCACACGGAACACGTCGATGGTATGCTCGGTGAGCATAGAAGCCAACTTGATGTTCATGCCGCCCTTACCAATAGCCAGGCTCACCTCTTCAGGCTGCAGATAGACCTCGGCCTTATGGTTCTCCTCGTCGAGGGTAATGCTGGTGACCTTGGCAGGCGACAAGGCACGCTGGATGAACAGCTGGATATTGCTGGAATAGTTGATTACATCGATATTCTCATTGCACAGCTCGCGCACAATGCCGTGCACACGGCTTCCCTTTACACCAACGCAGGCGCCTACGGGGTCGATGCGGTCATCAAAACTCTCGACAGCCACCTTGGCACGCTCACCCGGCATGCGGGCCACCTTGCGGATGGCAATCAGACCGTCGGCAATCTCGGGTACCTCAGCCTCCAACAGCCGCTTCAGGAAGTCGGGACTGGTGCGCGAGAGCAGGATGCGGGGGTTGTTGTTCTCGTTCTGCACCTCCTTCACCACGGCACGCACGGTCTCGCCCTTGTGGTATGAGTCGGAAGGAATCTGGTCCGACTTCATCAGGTGCAACTCGTTGCCCTCATCGTCCATCAGGAGTACTTCGCGCTTCCACATCTGATAGACCTCGCCGCTGACGATAGTACCCACCTTGTCCTTGTACTTCTGGTAGAGGGCATCATGGTCTAGTTCCAGAATCTTTGAAGCCAGCGTCTGGCGCAGGTTCAGGATGGCACGGCGTCCGAACTTGGAGAAGTCCACTGCCTCGCTCACTTCCTCGCCCACCTCATAGTCGGGCTCAATCTTCTGGGCATCGCTGAGCGAGATTTCCTTATTCTCGTCCTGCACTTCGCCATCTTCCACCACCACACGATTGCGATGAATCTCAAAGTCACCCTTGTCGGGGTTGACAATCACGTCAAAGTTCTCATCGGAACCAAACATCTTTGCCAGCACATTGCGGAAGCTTTCTTCAAGAACGCTCACCAACGTGGTGCGATCAATGTTTTTTGTCTCCTTGAACTCCTGAAAGGTCTCAAACATGCTGGAACCTGTTGCTGTTTTCTTTGTTGCCATTATCTTAATTCTTAATCCTTAATTCTTCGTTACTTAAAAGCCAAGAGGTACTTCGTCGACTTCACCTCATCCATCGCATAGGTCTTGTCAACGTCCACCTTCACGGGGCGTTTCTTGCCCTCGGGAATCTGCTTTTCCTGGGTGGTCAGCACAAAGTGGTTGCCATCCACGCTCTTCAGCACACCCGTCACTTTCTTACCTTCGGCATCAATCACCTCCACATTGTCGCCCACGTGGTTCACATACTGCTGAGCCACCTTGAAGGGCTGCCCCAAACCAGCACTGCCCACTTCCAACTCGAAGTCGCCAAGCTCGTCGCCAAGGCGCTCCTGCAGGAAACGGCTCAGGTCGGCACAGTCTTCTATCCACACGCCGTCGGCCTGGTCTATCTCGATGACAATGCGGTCATCGTCGCTCATTTCAATGTCCACCAGGAAGTAGGCTGCATGACTGCCCAGCCACTCTTCCACTAACGTTTTTAATGTCTCTTTCGTTATCATCCTAAGTGTTTTTATAAAAGAATGAGGAGCTTTCGAGAAGCCCCTCATTCCACTGAACGGGTGCAAAGTTACGCAAAAATCCCCGTTCCTGCAAATATTTTGCAAAAAAAATCACTTCTACTGCGCTTTTTCCTGTTTTGCCTGTTGCGGCTGAAGGATGCGCCGGTATTCGTCGGCCGACTTCAAGAGGCGTTCTGCCTCCTGCAACTGCTTGTCGTGGTTCAGTCCTGCCTCTATGCCGCCCGCCTGATAGTAATAGGCACCAACGATGTCGAGCTCCAGCATCTGAACGATGGTGTCGCGATGCTTGTCAAGGTCGGCAGCCACATCGTGTTTCAACTTCTGCTCCAAAGCGTCGAAGGCATCGCGTGCCTCCTCGTAATAACCCTCGAACTTGGCGGTCTTCACCAGCTCGGCAAACTGCTTCTTACTCAGGGGGTCGTACGAGAAGCCGCTGTCGATGACGCGCTGGCGGAACTGCAGCCAGTCCTGCTCCGTCAGATGAAAGTCGGCAGCGGCAGCTATCGTAGGATGACTGTTGATATAGTCGACCACATAGTCGAACATCACCTCGGTAGAGTCGAGACCGCCGGCCGACAGGTAGTAGACGATGTTGGACATCGTGTCGTTCTTCAGCTCTATGTCAGGCTTGATGCCTCCACCGTCGCGCACCTCGCGCCCACCACGGGTATAGAACACATTCGTCAGCGAGTCGGCTATGCGCTCCTTGGAGCCACGCTTGTAGTTGACGGCCTGTATGCAGCGGCCTGAAGGGATATAATAGTGCGAGGTAGTAATCTTCACATTCGTGTTATAAGGCAGGTCGAGCGGCACCTGGACAAGACCCTTCCCGTACGTACGCGAACCTATTATTATTGCACGATCCAGGTCTTGCAGCGCACCACTGGTAATCTCGCTGGCAGAAGCCGTCTCGCCATTCACCAAGACTGCCAGGGGCATCACCGTGTCCACGGGCTCCAAATGGGTCTGGTAGGTACGATTGGCCTGGCGCACCTTGCCCCTGTTCTCTACCACGGTCTGACCCTGTGGCACCCAGATGTTCACCAAGTCCACGGCCTCCATCTCCGAACCGCCGCCATTGCTGCGCAAGTCCAGCACCAATGCCTTGGCACCTTGTTTCTTCAGTTCTACAAAGGCGCGGCGCACGTTCTTGGCACAGCCCTCCGTAAACTGACTCAGGTTGATATAACCGATAGAATCGGGACGCATGCCCCAGTAGGGCAACTCGGGCAACTTGATGTTGCGGCGGGTAATGCGAAACTTCAGCTCCTTGTCTATCGACGGACGCCTCACCTTCAGCACAAAACTGGTGCCCGCATCGCCACGCAGATGACTGCTGACATACGACACGCTCTTATCGGTCACCACCGTGTCGTCTATCTGCAGGATGATGTCTCCCTTTTTCAGGCCGACCTCGGCAGCAGGCATCCCCTCATAGGGCTCGTCAATCACCACACGCTTCAAACGGGCATGATACTTTATCAGAGCACCTATACCCGCATACTTGCCCGTCAGCATCATCTGAAGGTTCTTGGTATCCTCCTCAGGATAATACTCCGTATAGGGGTCCAGCGAACGCAACATGCCGTCAATGGCTGCCGTCATGGTCTGCTTCGGGTTCAGCGTATCCACATAAAACAGGTCCAAATTACTGTACAGGGCATTGAAAATGTCCAGGTTCTTGCCCACCTCCAACCGATGATTGGTCTGGCCAAAAGCTGTCAAGGGCAGCACCAACAGACCTGCCAACAATATTCTTACAAGCCGATTCTTCATTCTCATTCCTATCTTGTCTTTATCTTATTCTACTGGTTCTTTCAAAAACCGACTGCAAAATTAGCGTATTATCCGCAGAAAACAACGCTTTCACCTTGTTTTTTATAAAAAAATCACTTTTCTTTGAAAATTTCCTGCAAAATGTTTGGCAGTTTCATTTTTTCGCCGTACCTTTGCACCCGCTTAACAGCAAAAACCTGCTTCAGTAGCTCAGTTGGTTAGAGCACCTGACTGTTAATCAGGGGGT
>ERZ842401.3412-NODE-3412-length-19796-cov-52.979788_pt1 | contig 19796 bp, 14 predicted proteins | sample MGYA00521270_ERZ842401 | MGnify/ENA primary metagenome ERZ842401 (study PRJEB31892, sample SAMEA3878208) | bioreactor metagenome | biome: Moose rumen | place: Sweden | collected 2011-10 | study: EMG produced TPA metagenomics assembly of the PRJEB12797 data set... | reverse complement strand
ACTGAGAACATTTTCCCCGTCATCAAAAAGTTTCTCTACTCAGACCATGAGATATTCCTGCGCGAGATGGTGTCGAACGCCGTCGACGCCAGCCAGAAGCTGAAGACGCTGGCCCAGCAGGGCGAGTTCAAGGGTGAGCTGGGCGACCTGACCGTTCACATCAGCCTGGACAAGGACAAGGGCACCATCACCATCTCTGACCGCGGTATCGGTATGACCGAAGAGGAGATAGACAAGTACATCAACCAGATTGCCTTCTCGGGCGTCAACGACTTCCTGGAGAAGTATAAGGACAACGCCAACAACATCATCGGACACTTCGGACTGGGCTTCTACTCCAGTTTCATGGTGTCGAAGAAGGTGGAGATTGTCACCAAGAGCTACAAGGACGGTGCCAAAGCCGTGAAGTGGAGTTGCGACGGCAGCCCCGCCTACGAGATTGACGAGGCCGAGAAGGAAGACCGCGGTTCGGACATCATCCTTTACATCGACGACGACTGCAAGGAATTCCTCGAGAAGGAGAAGATTCAGCAGCTGCTACAGAAGTACTGCAAGTTCATGGCCGTCCCCGTGGCCTTCGGGAAGAAGCAGGAGTGGTCGAGCGAGAAGAAGGAGATGGTGAACACGGAGGAGGACAACCTCATCAACGACGTGGAGCCGCTGTGGACCAAGGCACCGTCCAGTCTGAAGGACGAAGACTACAAGTCGTTCTACCGCACGCTCTACCCCATGTCCGACGAACCCATGTTCTGGATTCACCTGAACGTCGACTACCCCTTCAACCTGACGGGTATCCTCTACTTCCCGCGCATCAAGTCGAACATCGACCTGCAGCGCAATAAGATCCAGCTGTACTGCAACCAGGTGTTCGTCACAGACCAAGTGGAGGGCATCGTGCCCGAATTCCTGACGCTGCTGCACGGTGTCATCGACTCGCCCGACATTCCCCTGAACGTCAGCCGCAGCTATCTGCAGAGCGACCGCGAGGTGAAGAAGATTTCCACCTATATCACCAAGAAAGTGGCCGACCGTCTGCAGGCCATCTTCAAGGAAGACCGCAAGGCATACGAGGAAAAGTGGGACGACCTGAAGCTCTTCATCAACTACGGCATGCTCTCTGAGGAGTCGTTCTACGACAAGGCCAAAGACTTTGCCCTGATGAAGGACACCGAGGGAAAGTTCTTCACCTTCGACGAGTACAAGACGCTCATCGAGGCCAGCCAGAAGGACAAGGACGACCAGCTCATCTACCTCTACGCTACAGACAAGGAGGAGCAGTACTCGTACATCAAGGCAGCCCAGGACAAGGGTTACTCGGTGTTGCTGCTGGACGGCCAGCTGGACGTGCCCGCTATCCAGATGCTGGAACAGAAGTTCGAGAAGTCGCGCTTCACCCGTGTCGACAGCGACATCATAGACCGGCTGATAGTGAAGGAAGACGCTCCGAAGTCTAATCTGACAGAGGACGAGTCTGCCAATCTGTCACAGGTATTCCGCTCGCAAATGCCCAAGCTGGAGAAGACGGAGTTCATGGTCGAAGTGCAGAGCCTGGGTGCCGAGCAGCGTCCGGTTGTCATCACTCAGAACGAGTGGATGCGCCGCATGAAGGAGATGAGCCGCTTCCAGCAGGGAATGAACTTCTACGCACAAATGCCCGACTCGCTGAACCTGGTGCTCAACGCTGACCACCCGCTGGTCAAGAAAGTGTTGGACGACTGCAAGGCCGGCACCGAGGAGGCGCTGAAGCCCATCGAGGCCGAGCTGAAGGGACAGGAGGCCCGTCTGGCCGCCATCCAGCAACAGCAGGAGAAGAAGAAGCCCGAGGAACTGACTCAGGACGACAAGGACATGAAGACAGAAACCGAGAAGGCCATCCAGGAGCAGAAGGACAAGAAGCAGAGTGTGCTGAGCGGTTTTGCCGCAGAGAACGACATCGTCCACCAGCTCATCGACCTCGCCCTGCTGCAGAACGGAATGCTAAAGGGTGAGGCGCTGGACAAGTTCCTGAAGCGCTCTGTAGACCTGATCAAATAAGGTTGTACATGCTCTATAACGCATAATAACAGCATAAAAATGAGGGCAGGGACAAAAAATCCCTGCTCTTTTTTTTGCCGTCTCGGAAATAATGCTTATCTTTGCAATTCATTATCAACTGAAGAGGAACGTTATGGCAAAAATCAACAACCATCTTGTCATTATGGCAGGCGGTGTAGGCAGTCGCTTCTGGCCCATGAGCACTACAGAAAGGCCGAAGCAGTTTATTGACGTACTGGGCACGGGGCAGTCGCTGCTCCAGTTGACCGTCGAGCGTTTTGCCGGCATCGTGCCCGCCGAGAACGTATGGGTAGTGACCAATGCGAAGTATGCCGACACCGTGCACCAACAGCTGCCCGACATGCCGAAGGACCATATCCTGTGCGAGCCGTGCCGCAGAAACACGGCACCGTGCATTGCCTACGTGTCGTGGCGCATCAAGTCGAAGGATGCCAAAGCCAACATCGTGGTTTCGCCCAGCGACCATGTGGTGCTGAACACCCAAGAGTTTCAGCGCGTCATCAAGGACTGCCTGGCCTTCACAGCCGACAGCGACGCCATAGTGACACTCGGCATGAAGCCTACTCGTCCGGAGACGGGCTACGGATACATACAGGCAGACCTCTCCAGCAACTCGCTGCGCAACAAGGAGATATTCCGTGTCGACTCGTTCCGCGAGAAGCCCGATCTGGACACGGCACAGCAGTACATCAGCCAAAAGAATTACTATTGGAATGCGGGCATCTTCATCTGGAATGTCAACACCATTGTCAACGCCTTTCGCATCTACCAGCCCCAGATAGCCAAAACATTCGAGTCACTGTTACCTATCTATGGAACGGAGAAAGAACAGCAGGAGATAGACCGCCTGTTCCCCGAATGCGAGAACATCAGCGTTGACTATGCCATCATGGAGAAGGCTGAAGAAATATTCGTATGCCCTGCCGACTTCGGCTGGAGCGACCTTGGCACATGGGGCTCTCTGCTACAGCAGTCCAGGAAGGACCTGTATGGCAACGCCTGCATAGGCCAGGATGTAACCCTGTTTGAAAGCCACAACTGCATTGTCCACACGGCACAGGAGAAGAAGGTTGTCATTCAGGGGCTTGACGGCTACATCGTGGCAGAAAACGATGACACATTACTCATTTGCAAACTTTCCGAAGAACAGCGCATCAAGCAGTTCAGCGGACAAAACTAACAAAAAAGATATGAAAAAAGTTGCCCTTATTACCGGCATTACAGGTCAGGACGGTTCGTACCTGGCAGAGTTTCTAATAGAAAAAGGTTACGAAGTGCATGGCCTGCTGCGCCGCTCTTCATCATTCAATACGGGTCGCATTGAGCACCTCTATCTGGACGAGTGGGTTCGAGACATGAAGAAGGCCCGTCTGGTCAATCTGCACTGGGCCGACATGACGGACTCGTCATCACTCATCCGCATCATCGGTGAGACCAAACCCACAGAGATTTACAACCTGGCAGCCCAAAGCCACGTAAAAGTCAGCTTCGATGTGCCGGAATATACGGCCGACGTGGATGCTACGGGTGTACTCCGCCTATTGGAAGCCGTGCGCATATGCGGATTGGAGAAACAGTGCCGCATCTACCAAGCCTCGACTTCCGAACTGTATGGCAAGGTGCAGGAAGTACCGCAAAGCGAGACAACACCGTTCTATCCCCGTTCCCCCTACTCCGTCGCCAAGCTCTATGGCTTCTGGATTATGAAAAACTACCGCGAGTCGTACGGCATGTACTGCTGCAATGGCATCTTGTTCAACCACGAGTCTGAACGTCGCGGCGAGAACTTCGTCACCCGCAAGATTACACTGGCAGCTGCCCGCATAGCCCAAGGCTATCAGGACAAGCTCTATCTGGGCAACCTTAACTCGCTGCGCGACTGGGGTTATGCCAAAGACTACATAGAGTGCATGTGGCTTATCCTCCAGCAGCCCGAGCCCGACGATTTTGTCATCGCCACAGGCGAGTATCACACCGTGCGCGAGTTTGCCACGCTGGCCTTCCAGGAAGTGGGCATCGAGCTGGAATGGCGCGGTGACGGCGTGGACGAGAAGGGATATGACAAGAAGACCGGCAAGGCGCTGGTAGAGGTAGACCCCAAGTATTTCCGTCCCGCAGAGGTCGACCAGTTGCTGGGCAATCCTGCCAAGGCCAAGGCTAAGTTAGGCTGGAACCCACAGAAAACCAGTTTCCCGGAACTGGTACACATCATGGTGCAACACGACATGAAATTCGTCAAAAAGTTATTCCTTAAAGCACAAATGGAAAAATGCTGAGCAACAGTAAGATATATGTAGCGGGGCACCGCGGAATGGTAGGTTCTGCCATTGTCCGCGAACTGCAGCGTCAGGGCTATACCAACATCATCACACGGTCACATCAGGAGCTCGACCTCACCCGTCAAGATGCCGTCGAACAGTTCTTTGCCGAAGAGAAACCAGAATACGTCTTTCTGGCTGCAGCCAAGGTAGGAGGTATCATTGCCAATCAAAGCGCATTGGCAGACTTCATGTACGACAACATGATTCTCGAGATGAACGTCATTCATGCCGCATGGAAGAACGGCTGCAAGAAACTGGAGTTTCTGGGCAGCAGTTGCATCTACCCGCGCATGGCACCACAGCCCATGCCGGAGAGTTGTCTGCTTACCAGCGAACTCGAGAAGACCAACGAGGCGTATGCACTGGCCAAGATTAGCGGATTGAAATACTGCGAGTACCTAAACCGGCAATATGGCACTGACTACATCTCTGTCATGCCCACCAACCTCTACGGTCCTAACGACAACTACCATCCCGAGCACAGCCACGTACTCCCCGCACTGATACGCCGTTTTCACGAGGCCAAGGTGGCAGGGACGGACACTGTCACCTGCTGGGGCGACGGCTCGCCATTGAGGGAATTTCTATATGTTGACGACCTCGCCAACCTGTGCGTGTTCCTCATGAACAACTATTCCGGCAACGAGACGGTCAATGCCGGCACTGGCAAGGAACTGACTATCAAGGCCCTGACCGAGCTGGTGGCCAAGGTGGTAGGCTACAAGGGGCGTATTGAGTGGGACACCACCCGGCCGAACGGCACACCACGCAAGCTGCTTGACGTCAGCAAAGCCGCCAAACTGGGCTGGACCTACAAGACAGAGCTTGAAGATGGCATCCGATTAGCCTATGAGGATTTCCTCAACAATCCCATGCGGGCCGAGCGATAATACAAGACCTACATTCTAGAATTTAACCCAAAACAAATAAAGCCTATGCAGCCTATAAGAACCTTGAATGACATGATTGTCTTCCTGCGTGAGCGGGGTGACCGTAAACGCGTAGCAGTCGTCTCGGCCAGTGATGCCAGCACCCGCTATGCCGTAGAGAAAGGAAAAGAGATGGGATTTATAGAACCTGTCTTTATAGATGGTGACGATAAGGAAGAGTGTGCCCGACGGGCCGTGGCTATGTGCAAAAGCGGTGAAGCCAACATCCTGATGAAAGGACTTATCAATACCGACGTGCTGCTGCGTGCCATCCTGGACAAGGAGAATGGTATCATCCGCCCAGGACATGTGCTGACACATGTAGCTATGGCCGAGATTCCCAAATACGACAAGTTGCTCTTTTTCACCGACGCGGCTGTCATCCCTGTTCCTACTCCTACTCAGCGACGCCAGCAGATTCACTACGTCAACTATGTATGCCACGCCTTGGGAAGAGAAGAACCTCGCATATCCCTCATCCACTGTGCCGAGAAGGTCAGCGCAAAGGCATTCCCCTATACCGCAGACTACCTTGACATCATTGCTGAGGCACAGACGGGCAAGTTTGGTCGATGCATCATTGACGGTCCGCTGGATCTCAAGACATCACTCGACGCCGTCAGCCTGCACGAGAAAGGCATCCGAAGCGTTATTGACGGACAGGCCGACGCATTGATTTTCCCAGACATCGTCGCCGGCAACGTATTCTATAAGACACTGACACTCTTCGCCTATGCCAAGACAGCTGGAGTCCTGCAGGGCACACAGTGTCCCTGCGTGGTTTCGTCGCGCGCCGACAGTCCAGAATCCAAGTTTTACTCTCTCGCCTTAGCTGCTATATGAAGATACTGGTCATCAACCCTGGCTCCACATCCACCAAGATGGCGGTCTATCACGATGAGAAGCCCATCCTGTTACGCAACATCAGCCATACAGCAGAAGAGCTGGCTGCCTATGACGCCATCACAGAGCAACAGGACCTGCGCCGCCAGTTGGTGCTTGACGAACTGGAGCGCTCCGGCATTGCACTGGACTTCGACGCTGTCATCGGACGTGGCGGCTTGGTGAAGCCCATAGCCGGCGGAACCTATGAGATTAACCAGCAGATGCTGGACGACACGCTGCACGGTTGCGTCATGCATAATCACGCCTGCAACCTGGGCTGCCTGATAGCCTATGAGATAGCGCAGGCCATCCCCGGCTGTCGTGCCTTTATTGCCGACCCTGGTGTGGTGGACGAGTTGTCACCGCTGGCACGTATTAGCGGCAGTCCGCTGATGCCACGCATCTGCATCTGGCATGCACTGAACCAGCGAGCTATTGCCCGTCGCTATGCCCGCGGCATCGGCCGTGAGTATGAAGACCTGAACCTGATTATCTGTCATCTCGGCGGAGGCATCAGCGTAGCGGCTCACGAACACGGGCGGGCCATCGATGCCAACAATGCGTTGGACGGCGAAGGTCCTTTCTCGCCAGAACGTGCCGGTTCGCTTCCTGCAGCCGACCTTATCCGTCTCTGCTTCAGCGGTAAGTACACGGAGAAGCAGTTATTGAAGCACATTGCGGGCAAGGCAGGATTGACGGCCCACTTAGGTACTAACAACATGCGCGAGATTCTGGAACGCATCAAACAAGGCGACGAGCACGCCCAGTTGCTGGTAGATGCCATGCTCTATCATACGGCCAAGCAAATTGCTTCAGAGGCAGCCGTCCTTTGTGGGCAGATAGACGCCATCCTGCTGACCGGCGGCATGGCCCACTCTGACTATATCGTCAGCGAACTGCGCCGCCGTATCGGCTTCCTTGCCCCCGTCTACACCTTCCCTGGCGAAGACGAAATGGAAGCACTGGCCCTGAATGCACTGGCCGTGCTCCTCGGCAAGCGCAAGGCTAAAGTGTACGAATAGCAAAAAGAAGCCGGCACGCACAATGCATTGCCGGCTTCATTTTGCTATTCTCGAGTTATATTTACAGATTCTTCTTGAGCGTTTCTTTCCAAGCGGCATAAGCAGCCTGATAAGCGGCCCGGTTAGCGGCATCTGGCTCTATGACTTCAAGCTTGTCCAACGTAGCAAAAGCCTCATTATTATCTCGGTAGATACCTGCTCCTATGCCAGCGCCCTTCGCTGCACCCACAGAGCCGTCCGTATCGTAAAGCTCGATAGTTGCACCGCTCACACCTGCCAGGGTATTGCGGAACAGAGGCGACAGGAACATATTGGCCTTGCCGGCATGAATCTTCTGTATGTCCATACCCATCTGCTGCATTATCTCCATACCATAGCAGAAAGAGAACACGATGCCTTCCTGGGCAGCACGCACTAGATGTGCCTTATTGTGCTTGTTGAAGTTCAGTCCATTGACAGAACAGCCAATCTCCTTATTTTCCAGGACGCGTTCAGCCCCATTGCCAAACGGCACGATGGTAACGCCCTCACTACCGATGGGCACAGTAGCAGCCAGGTCATTCATATCAGCATAGCTGACATCAGGAGTAATATTGCGATGCACCCAGGCATTCAGGATACCCGTACCGTTAATGCACAGCAGAACGCCTAAGCGGGTCTGGTCTGCACTATGGTTAACATGAGCAAAGGTGTTTACACGCGACTGCTTGTCATAGTTGACCTCGCCCAAGACGCCATAGACCACACCCGAAGTACCGGCCGTAGCAGCTATCTCACCTGGGTTGAGAACGTTCAGCGACAACGCATTGTTCGGCTGGTCACCACCTCTATAAGTAATAGGAGTACCTGCCTTCAGCCCCAGTTCGGCAGCAGCCTCGGCGCACACCTCGCTCTGGACGGCAAACGTTGGAACAATATCAGCAACCAAAGAAGCATCAAAGCCATAATACTTCATCAGGAACTCTGCCACCTGATTATTCTTGAAGTCCCAGAACATGCCTTCGCTCAATCCGCTGACCGTCGTATTGGCAACACCAGAGAGGCGCATGGCAATATAGTCACCGGGGAGCATGATCTTATAGATTTTCTCATAGGTCTCCGGCTCATTCTCCTTGACCCAAGCCAGTTTGGCCGCGGTAAAGTTGCCTGGCGAATTAAGCAGGTGACTAAGACACAGCTCCGCTCCCAAGTCCTTAAAAGCCTTCTCACCATAGGGGACGGCACGCGAATCGCACCAGATAATTGAAGGGCGAAGGGCTTTCAGGTTCTTGTCCACACATACCAAGCCATGCATCTGGTAGGAAATACCAATAGCCTTGATTTCCTCAGCCGTAGCATTAGCCTCAGCCATTATTTTCTTCAGACTCAACTTGGCATTGTCCCACCACATCTGCGGGTCCTGTTCTGCCCAACCAGCCTTGACGGCCATAATAGGAGCCTCCTTCTCTGGATAGAAAGCCGAAGCCACACATTTACCACTGTCTGCATTCACAAGCGATGCCTTGACAGACGAACTGCCGACATCGAAACCTAATAAATATCTGTTTGCCATAATAATAATGTTTGCTTAACTAAAAATAATACGTTTTACCCCACAAATTTCCCTAAATAATTTTTAAAAACCAACTTTTTTGCAATTTTTCAGCAATTTTTTATCATTATTTGACTACAATTAAAAATAATTTTTTACCTTTGCAACGAAGTAGTGGTATTACTATTGACTAAAAGTTTAATTCATATATGAAAAAGAAGATTCTAATCCTTGACGACAAAGAGACCATCGCAAAGGTGCTCTCTATCTACTTGATGAGTGAATATGATGTCCAGTGGCTGCCCGATGGCCTTCAGGGTGTAAAATGGCTGCAGGCAGGTAACACGCCGGACTTGATTATCTCAGACATTCGTATGCCGGGAATGCGTGGCGACGATTTTCTGGAATGGATTAAGCAAAACGAGCTCTTCCGCCATATTCCAGTCATCATGCTGTCAAGCGAAGACTCTACCAGCGAGCGCATCCGTCTGTTGGAGATTGGCGCAGAGGACTATATCGTCAAGCCTTTCAACCCCATGGAGTTGAAGATCCGCGTCAAGAAAATCCTTCCCAATTAATAACATAGTATAATACATTATTATATTATAATATGATAGGTGTTGTATACTTAGGCAATAATCCTAAAACCCAAGAACGTCTGAAATACATCCCAGGCCAATTGGTTCGCACGACCAATGCCTATAAGGATGCTGCCCTGATATGCACCCCTCATGTTGCTAACGAGCATTTCATCGTGTTTTTCGAGCGCAATGTTCGCAACGAGGACATCACGGCTATCACCTATCTTCGCAAGAAGTGTCATAACGTATATATCATCCTCATTACCAATGACATGACGGAAGAGGAACGGGATGTGTACATGAAATGTGGCATTAATGACACCATAAGCGGTACTGCTTCGGTGACAGAGCTGAACAAGAAAATCCAGTTTATCTCTGACCGCGAGAACATTCTGTTCGACGACAATGCCCCCAAGCACAAGATTCTCAAGTTCCAGATTCCTCTTTGGAAGCGCTTGTTCGACATTGTGTTCTCCGGGCTTGCTATTATCATCCTGTCCCCCATCTTTATTATCACAGCCATTGCTATTCGTCTGGAAAGTCCCGGACCAGTTATGTTCAAGTCGAAGCGTGTCGGTACCAACTACACCATCTTTGACTTCCTGAAGTTCCGCAGCATGTATGTGGATGCAGAGGAGCGGTTAAAAGAGCTGAGCAAGGAGCATAATCAGTATGCCAACGGTGACAACCATCAGGAAGAAGAACATAAGATCATCACGGCTCCCTTAGGCGAACAGGCAGAGCAAGACATGCTTGACATGGGCATGGAGTCCATGATGATGATTGGAGACGAAGAGGTGATGCTGGTCGGCGACGACTTTGTGATGGCAGAAAGTGATTTCAGCAAACAGAAGAGCGAAGAGAATGAGAATGCCTTTGTCAAGATAGAAAACGACCCGCGCATCACCAAGGTGGGTAAGTTTATTCGCAAATACAGTATTGACGAACTGCCTCAGCTCTTCAACATCCTCAAGGGTGACATGTCGATTGTCGGCAATCGGCCTCTCCCACTCTACGAAGCAGAAAAGCTGACAGCGGACGCAAGCATCGACCGCTTCATGGCTCCTGCAGGCCTCACCGGTCTCTGGCAGGTTGAGGAGCGTGGCAAGGGAGGCAACATGTCTGCCGAAGAGCGCAAGCAACTGGACATCACTTACGGACAGACCTATAGTTTCATGCTCGACATGAAGATTATCTTCCGTACGCTGACTGCCTTCGTCCAGAAAGAGAACGTATAAAGAAACCTATAAGATCGATCACGATGATGAAAGATTTAAAACGATATCTACTTATTACTACCGCTCTTGTCTGTAGCTCGGCATCCTTTGCCCAGTACAACGAAAGCGGTATTAGTGCAGGTTTTTTTGACTCCAGCGAAAACAGCACGATTAACTTTTCTAATTTCCACCTGCCGCCATTGTCTGTTTTGTTGGAGAATGCCAAGCAGAACCCAAACATTTTGTCATTAGAAAAAGCTCAGGAGCTAGCCAAGGCAGAAGTAGCCAAACAGAAGCGTCACATCTTCTCATACGTCACCGGTCATGCCAGCTACAGCTATGGCAAGACTGACATGTGGGGACAAGGCTCCAATTCTTATGAAACCATTCTAAAGCAATATCAGGGCAGGGAGCAGAGTTATTGGAACGTAGGTGTCAACTTGGCAGTACCCTTGGAGGACATTCTCGATTTGGCAGGTTCTGTCAAGCGCAAAAGGCTGGAAGTAGACATGGCCATGTATAAAAAAGACCAAGCCTACGATGAACTTAAAAAGGAAATCACCACATTGTTTATCAAAATCACCAACACGCTGGTGACTTTAAAGACGGCAGGTGAAGCAGCAGCCATCTATCAGGGAGCTGGTGCCTTGAATTTGGAAGATTTCCACCAAGGCAATATGACCATTGAGGATTTTGCATGGAACAAAATGCATGAAATGAGTACCGTTAACTCCTATCAAGACATACAAACCCAAGTCACTACTGACATCATCACATTGGAACTCTTATCTCACACGCCTATTTTGACCAATACCACAACGGAAGTTACGCTTGACAGTGGTAACAGTCTGACAGAAAAGGAGATACGCAAGGAAAATAAAGCTATTGAAAAGCGTATCCGCAAGACTGCCGCTGCCGAAGAAAAGAAATATGCCAAAATGGAGGCAGCAGAAAAGAAGGCACAGGAGAAGGCAGCCAAACAGGCTGCTAAAGCCCAGAAAAAGAACAAAAAATAACCCTATAACAGCACCGCATTATGGATTTATTCAGATATCTTGTCCGTTTTTTATATAAGATTCGTTGGTACCTTGTCATCCTACCATTGATAGCATTGGTCGTAGCTTGGTTCATGACCCGCCACATGGAACGTATCTATGACACCAATACCACCATATACACCGGTATGATTACCGGCTACAATCTGGAAGGTGGCACAGGTTCTGCAGGTGGAAACTCACAAACCAACATCACCAACCTGATGCTGATTATCACTACTGACAACACCATTCATGAAGTATCACTTCGTTTGCTCGCCCGCTGTCTGATGTATGGAAACCCGAACAAGGACAACAACTACATCTCTGCTGAGCACTTCCGTCAGCTCAGCGCCAGCGTCCCCGCAGACGTCAAGGCTCTGGTCAATCACAATAGCGAGTCGCAGACCTACGCCAACTTAAAAGCATACGAAAAGCCATCACAGGACAACTACCTGTTTGGTCTGCTCAACTACCATCCCTATTTCGGCATTAACAATATCACTTCTCGCTTGAAAGTGTTACAATTGTCAAATAGTGATATCATTGATATTGGTTACTCGGCTAATGATGCAGGTATTGCCTATAACACACTGGACATCCTCAACGAAGTCTTTGCCCGCCAATACCAGCAGATTCGCTTTGGTGAGACTGGTAACGTTATCAAATTCTTTGAGAAGGAAGTTGCGCGTCTTTATCGCATTTTGTCTAATTCTGAAGACGACCTGATTCGTTATAACATTTCCAAGAAGATTATCAATTATGACGAGCAGACCAAGGCACTGACCAATCTGGAGGCTCAGCAGCAGAATTTCCGCAACGACCAACTGATGAACTATACCACAGCGAAAGCATTGTTGGACTATTTGGAACGCCAGTTAGGCAACCGTGCACAGGTTATCCGTTCTAATCAGGAATTCACCAACCGTGTTAAAGATATTTCCCGTATCCAGTCCCGCATCTCCAACCTTCGTCTGATGAGTAGTGAGGGAGGCGGTATGGACACCGAATCACAAGAAGAGTTGGCAAAGGCTCAACGTGACTTACAGGCTGCTACAGGACGTGTTACCGAGCTAACCAAGGACATCGAGGCCTCAACCTATAGCACAGAGACGGGAGTCAAGGCCAATGAAATGCTGAACCGCTGGCTGGAACAACTGCTGTTGTTAGAGAAAACCAAAGCCGAGATGACCGCTACAGACATCATGAAGCAAGATTTGGACAAGCAATATCTCTTCTATGCTCCCATTGGTGCTACATTGGACCGCAAGGCACGTCATATCGGTTTTATCGAGGGAAACTACATGGAGATGCTTAAGGCATTGAACAATGCCCGTCTTCGTCAGCGTAACCTGCAAATGTCTACGGCATCCCTGCGTGTGCTAAATCCCCCCATGTTCCCGCTGAACGCCCAGCCTACCAACCGTCTGATGATTCTGTTGGGCGCTTTCATGCTGACCTTCATGCTGACAGCCCTGTGGTTCCTCATTATCGAGATGCTCGACCGCACGCTGCGTGACCGTATGCGTTCAGAACGCATCACTCAAATCCCGGTTATGGGCTGCTATCCCAAGGAGAGCAACCTGCGCTATCGCCGCTTCAACAAGACCATCGCCGACATGGCTATGAAACAGTTGAGCAAGGCCCTGCTCCCCCACTTCCAGGAAGGCCAGCAGAATGTCTTGAACCTCATTTCCACCGATACAGGCAATGGTAAGAGCTATTTAGCACAGGAGTTGGAGAACTATTGGATTTCCATTGGCTTACAGGTTCGTCGTTTGACCTACGACGAAGACTTCTTGGCCGAGGACAGCCGCTTCATCTTAGCCAAGGGCATCAAGGATCTCTGTCCTGACATTCTGCCCGACGAGATTGCCATCATCGAGTATCCTAACCTGGACGAGAACTCTATCTCCCCCGCCCTGCTTAACATGGGCACAGTCAACTTGATGGTCACCCGCGCTAATCGCACTTGGAAAGATGTCGACCAGAAAGCACTGAAGGAAGTGCAGGCTATGCTGGACGAAGAGCATAAGAACTCGCTGTTCATGTATCTGACCGAAGCCAGCCGCTATGCGGTTGAAGAGTTTGTTGGCCAACTGCCGCCTTATACAAAGTTCAACAACTTTGTCTATCGCATCTCACAATTAGGTCTGACTGCTACTGAAAACGAACACGCAAAGTAAATGGCAAACCTATTGCGGACATACGCAAAAGACAACGGAGGAAGAGTTTCATTACTCCTCCTCCTGTTTTTGCTGGCTATCTACGAGTTCATCACAGCCGGCTTTGCTCCATTTGCCATTATATGTGCACTTCCTCTTTTAGCCTTTGCGGTTATCATCTCTTTCCGCTACCAAATGCTTGTCTTTTGGCTGCTGATTTTCATCAATTACTTCATTATGTGGCAGGAGATGCCTTTACCTTCTGGCATCCCGGTCTCTATGGTTAATGAGCTGCTTGAAATTGTCCTCTTGGCATTTCTTATTATTGACGTAAAAGACACCAAATACGAGCGTTTAGGTAATATCATGTTTTTTACTCTAATTATTTGGTGCGGCTTTTGTACCTTGGAAGTTTTAAATGATACCTGCGGTCTTGGTATGGATGTTGCGTCATGGTATCAAGGCGTTCGCTTGATGTCATTCCAGCTGATGTATGCATTTATTGTGTTTACATTATATATTTCTGATTCTAAAATCCTTACCAAGTATCTATTCGTTTGGGGGGCTTTAGCGCTATTTGCCGTATTTTGGGTCTATAAGCAAAAATATATTGGTTTAACACCTCACGAAAATGCATGGCTACATGGGTCTTCAGGTCGTCAGCATTTGATTGCCGGCGGTTCACTTATCAGATATTGGTCAATCTATACAGATGCTGCCAATTTTGGTGTGGGTATGGCCTCCACTGCCATTGCTTTTATCATTTTTGGCATCACCAGCAAAATCAGGAAATTCCGTATATACTTTCTGATTGTCGGCTTTGCCTGTGCATGGGCTATGTTCCCTACAGGTACTCGTACAGCCATTTTTACCTTTATTGCAGGATTTATGACCTACATTTTCTTGTCTAAGTCCTTCAAGATTGCTATACCTGTCACCATTTTCTTTGCAATATTCGTGTTTATACTTGCTTTCACAAATATTGGCAATGGCAATCAACAGATACGTCGTATGCGCTCTGCTTTCGATAAGGAAGATGCTTCCTCCAACGCACGTGCTATCAATCAGACTGCTATGCGAAAGTACCTGAAAGAAGCGCCTTGGGGTCTTGGCCTTGGAAATAAGGATGTTCCTGCCAACAACAAATTCAATTATGTGTATCACCTCCCCGCAGACTCTGAATATGTTTTTATTTGGATGCGTACGGGTGTTATAGGCATTACCACCTTTCTTATTTGTACTGCATTCATGCTATTTGGAGCTTGTTGGATAGTATTCTTTACCCTCAAGAGTCCGTCGCTACGTGGCATCGGAGCTGGATTCTGTTGCGCTATGGTGTCCCAACAATTAGGTGGATATGGTAATCAGGTGCTCATGCAGTTCCCCAACTGTCTGACATTTTACGGCGGTCTTGCCATTGTGTACATCTTACCCTATATCGAAAAGGAGTGGATTGAGTACGAACAAGAGCTACTTGCCAAGCAAGAAGAGAAGAAACGACTAAAACTCGAAAAGAAGCGTGCATCCAGAGTGTAGACTATCTATCATCACCATCAATTACAATGGATTAGCAGACACCTGCGCATTGATTGATACCATCCCTTTCAATGACGAGTCATTGGAGGTGATTGTGGTAGATAATGCCTCCAAGGAAGACGAAGCTTCTGTCATCGCACAACGCTATCCGCAAGTACAGGTCATCCGAAGTCAGCAAAACCTTGGTTTTGCAGGAGGTAACAACCTGGGCATCCAAGCTGCCCGTGGCCAGTATCTCTTTCTGATTAATAATGATACTATTTTTCGTTATTTCAATGTACAATCTTTGATTGACCGCTTGGAGTCATCGCCCACAATAGGCATGGTATGCCCGAAGATCCGTTTTGCCTGGGGTGATAACCCCATCCAGTTTACCGGTTACACTCCCCTCTCCCGCATCACCATGCGCAACCGCAGCATCGGCTTTGGTGAGACCGACCACGGACAGTATGACACTGCCCATACCACCCCTTACGCCCACGGAGCGGCTATGCTGGTCAAGCGTGAAGCAATAGAAAAGGCAGGCATGATGCCAGAGTGCTATTTCCTTTATTACGAAGAACTTGACTGGTCAATGATGATACGCCGTGCAGGCTATGACATCTGGTACGACCCCGCCTGTACTATTTTTCATAAGGAGAGTCAGTCAACGGGCCAGAACAGTCCCTTGCGCACCTATTATATAACGCGCAACAGACTGCTCTTTGTAAAACGTAACAACAGAGACGCCATCCATTACATATCTTATCTCTATTTGATTAGCATAGTTGCACTCAAGGACATCATAAAATATACAATACAACGAAAGCCCAAACTAACCAAAGCAGTTATCAGGGGTATTTATCATTTCCTAAAATCTTATGCATCATGATATGGACAATCTTCACATATACAGATTGGATATTGTTTATCCTCATTTCACTGACTGTTTTATATTTAGGTGTTTTTGCTATCACCTCACTTTTCGTCAGACATAGCGAGACGCCCAAGACAAAGAAGCTGAACCGTTTCATTGTGCTTATACCATCTTACAAAAGCGGTAAGAGCTTAGAGATGACCATCAAGTCCATCTTAGGCCAGAGCTATTCCCAACGCCAGTTCGACGTTACTGTCATTGCCGACCATGAAGACGAGATGACCATGTTCCACTTGGCACAGCAACCCATCACGCTGCTGACCCCCAATTTCTCCAAGAGTTCGAGGACTAAGTCACTCCAGCTTGCCATCAACAATCTGCCTCAATTCAAAATTTACGATGCCGTCATCATTTTGGATTCAGGCGACGTGGTAGAACAGGAGTTTCTGGAACAGATGAATGATGCTTACGAATCAGCGGGTACCAAGGCTATTCAGATGCATAAGCTCACCTTGAACCGTGACACCACATCAGCCCGTCTCAGTGCCGTTTTTGAGGAAATCAACAACTCTATCTTCCGCCGTGGCCACATCAGCGTAGGACTTCCCGCAGCATTGGCCAGCTCAGGTATGGCCTTCGAGTTTAACTGGTTCAAGGACTATATCTCGTCTGCCAAGGCCAGCTGGGGAGACAAGGAGTTAGAGGCCAGACTGACTCGCCAGCACATCTACGTCGACTATTTTGACAAGATATATGTCTACAGCGAGAAAGCCCGTCAGGCCGAGGAGTTCAACCGCCAGCACCGCAGCTATATACGTACACAGGTTCAGTCCATCATTCGCAACATCCGCTTCTTGCCGGCAGCATTGGTTAATCGGCACTATGACCTTATAGACAAGCTGTTGCAATGGATGCTGATACCGCGCATGATTATGATGGCCGTCATCATCCTGATGAGCGTAATAACTCCTTTCATCTATCTCACTGCAGCCCTTAAGTGGTGGGCTTTATTTGCTATTGTTGTCTTCATTTTTGCATTGGCCACACCTAATTACCTGGTAGACGACAAATGGGACAGCACATTCTTCAAGGTTCCTGCCATCTTCCTCAGTTCAGTCCTACAGAAGTTCAAATTGGGAAGAAAGATCCTTGATATTATTAACCTTAAGGAATAATCACGCTTATGTTTTGGCATTTCCTCCATATCATCGACATCCTGCTATGGTTACTCATGGCAGCCTCCGTTGCCTATATATTGTTCTTTGCCCTGATATCCACCTTGTGGAAGAAACGGGTGTCCGAACTGACGCTTTATCTTACCGGCAAGGTATTGGCATTGCGAAAGAAGGAACATTTCTCCTACCTCGTCCTCTATCCGGCTTATAATGAAGACCGCGTCATTGTCAATTCCGTTCATACCTTCTTGGGGCAGTATTATCCCTATAAGAGTTTCCATGTAGCCGTCATTTCCGACCACATGCAGCCTGAGACCAACCAGCAACTCAGCGAGCTCCCCATCACCCTGCTGCAGCCGGTTTTCGAAAAGAGCAGCAAGGCCAAGGCCATGCAGTATGCCATGGACCAGATACAAGAAGACTACGACTATGTCATCATCCTTGACGCCGACAATGTCGTTGAGCCCAACTTTCTGGAACAGCTCAACGAAGAGTGCGCCAAAGGTTATAAAGCCATCCAGTGCCACCGCTGCGCCAAGAACAACAACAACGACATCGCCGTCCTGGACGGAGTCAGCGAGGAAATCAACAACACCATTTTCCGCAAGGCCCACAACCGCATCGGCCTTTCCTCAGCGCTCATCGGCTCAGGCATGTGCTTCGACTACAAGTGGTTCAAGGAAAATGTCTATAAGCTCAGCACTGCAGGTGAGGACCGTGAGTTGGAAGCCCTTTTGCTCAAGCAGAAGGTCTATATTCACTATGAGCCGGACATCCATGTCTTTGACGAGAAAGTCAGCAACAAGGACAACTTCCAGAAGCAGCGCCTACGCTGGATGACTGCCCAGATTCAAAGTCTGTTCAACTTACTGCCCTATATTCCAAAGGCTATCCTGACTTTCAATCTGGACTTTATCGACAAGACTATCCAGCAAGCCCTCATACCCCGTTCCATGCTGGTAGTGGGAACCTTTGGCATGGCAGCGCTTATCACCCTCGTATCGTTGGCCTTCTCCCTGAACTGGTATATCAAGTGGTGGTGTCTGTTTCTGGCTATCTGTTTCGCACTCTACATTGCCACTCCCAAGCAACTCCGCAGCCACTCTGTCTTCGGCAAGATACTCTCCCTGCCCAAGCTGGTTTGGAAGATGGTGATGAACATTCTGAAGATAGACCGGAAGAATACCGATTTCATACATACCAGTCACGATAAGTAAACCGATGGGAGAGCGTGTACATAGAAGTATTATGAACATCAAGGTGGGCCTTTTGTTCTATGTGCTCTCCTTGTTCTTGGCATTCTTCTCCCGTAAGATTTTCCTGGACTGTTTAGGAGCAGAGTTTATTGGTCTCACTGGTATGCTTATGAATATCATGAGTTTTCTCAGTGTGGCAGAGCTTGGCATCGGCACCAGCATTGTATATTTCCTTTACAAGCCACTGCAGGAAGAAAACCATGAGAAAATCAATGAAGTCATGTCCATGCTGGCCTACCTGTATCGTTGCATCGGCCTTATCATTGTTGCTGGCGGTATTGTCGTCAGTCTGTTTTTCCCATGGTGGTTCAGTCACCTGAGCACAGGTCTTCCGCTGGTATATTTTGCCTTTTATTCCTTCCTCGCTTCATCTGCAGCAGGCTATATCTTCAATTACAAGCAACTTTTAGTAAGTGCCAACCAAAAGCAATATTTAGTCAATTCATACTTCCAGACTATAAGCATCGTACAAAGCATTATCCAGATACTCCTGGCTTATTATTACCGTAATTTATGGATCTGGGTTATCGTAGGACTGATATTCACTATCATTGGCATTATTATTTTCAACTATCGCATCCAGCAACTGTATCCATGGCTCAGTATTGACCTAAGTGAAGGACGTAAGAATTTGAAGAAATACCCGGAAGTTCTGAAGAAGACTCGCCAGATCTTTATTCAAAAGATTAAAGACTTCATCCTCTATCGCAGTGACGAAATCATGGTAGGTATGTTTGTCTCTGTTGTAAAAGTTGCCTTCTATGGCAACTATACCATGATTATCAACAAGCTCAATTTCATGGTCAACATCTTGTCCGATGGCCTAAGTGCCGGTGTCGGAAATCTTCTGGCTGAAGGCAACGAACACAACATCATGAAGGTATTTTGGGAATTAACAGCCGTGCGCTTTCTCATCTTAAGCATTATCATTTTGTCCCTTCTAATGTTCTTCCAACCATTCATTGGCTGTTGGTTAGGCAAACAATACCAATTAAGCAACATGATTGTCTATCTGCTGGTATTCAATCTCTTCATCAGATACCAAACTGCTGCAGTATATATTTATCTTGGCTCAGCAGGCCTGTTCGCCGATGTATGGGCATCCTGGACAGAACTGGTTGTCAATATAGCTGTTACACTGCTACTTGCACCCACCTATGGCATTGCAGGTATTTTGTTAGGTAAAATTATCAGTTTTGGCTTCATCAGTTCATTCTGGAAGCCTTACTACCT
>ERZ842401.3411-NODE-3411-length-19801-cov-11.314292_pt1 | contig 19801 bp, 19 predicted proteins | sample MGYA00521270_ERZ842401 | MGnify/ENA primary metagenome ERZ842401 (study PRJEB31892, sample SAMEA3878208) | bioreactor metagenome | biome: Moose rumen | place: Sweden | collected 2011-10 | study: EMG produced TPA metagenomics assembly of the PRJEB12797 data set... | reverse complement strand
CAGATAATACAACAGCTACAAAAATGGCTGTGCGCGTTCCTGTAGTATTCCGTGTAACTCTCTAATCTGAGATTGCTCTAACAAAAAAACGGCTCCTCTATTAAGGGGAGTCGTTTTATTATGAATAAACTTTTTAGTTGTTATTATTCCGCAACTATTTTTTTTCGGTATATATCCATAACTGTTTCCATTTGCTTTGGAGTAAAATTAAAGAATACTGCAATTTCAGCATCTGTCATCTTTCCTATTGCGAGTAAATCTGCTGCAGTTTCTGTTCTACCTTCCGCTTTTCCCTCTGCTCTGCCCTTTGCAATACCCTGTGAAATCCATTTGCTCTTTCTTTCATTTGCATATCGCTCTATCGCATTGCTCATCTTTGCCACCTCCTGTTCATTTTCTTTCAAAGCTCGTACTCTCTGAGCTAACAGCCCGCTTTTCATTTCATCTGCATTTTTACATGCAAAATCGTGCATTAAATCTCCTATCGCATTAGACTCCCTGTATGAATTATTCACAAACAGTATGTGTTCCCCATCTTCAAATGCTTTCTTTGTTTCTCGAATCATTCTGTCGATATGATAAATCCCTAATCCACCCTGTAATACATCGTGTTCTGTAATAAAGATTACATACGTTTCTGGCAAACTATCGCTCTCTTCTCCCGATTTCAAGGCTTGACTATCTATCAAAGAACTATTAAGTCTTGCTCGTTTTTTACCAGCACCTTTATTTGCTCTTTGTATTTCAATGTCGAAAAACTTGCCAGTCTTATCTTTTGCCATTATGTCTAATCGTACTCCTCTGCCGTACAAATTAGGCACATTAAATTGGCTTTTTGCCTCGGTTACAACAAAATCATTTCATCCTAGTATAATGCTTAAAACGTATTGAGTTAGTTCAAGTTCGCCGTCAAAAAAAGTGGTCATAAAAATATCGTCCATAAGACATAAATCTTGGACTAATTTTCGGATTCTTTGCTTTTTTGTTTCTTTCTTCATAATTTCATTATAGATGTGTAAATTATTTTTTTCAACTCAAAATCAAGTAATTTAATATGATTTTACAACCAAAAATACCACATTAAAACGTTGGTTTAAATGAGGCATTTCAGGTTGATAAAATTATACAAGACGCTTTATCAGAAGGAAAACATACCACTTCATATAAATATGCCTTTTTTCAATCAATTTTAAATACGATTGAAACTGCACAGCACAATACCGAGCATTATTTTTTGTCATTTAATACGATTGCATATCGTTTCACAGAGCTTTATTGGGACTTAGTATTACACTCTCATATAAAGCAGATGCCCACTTCCGCTCATTACGATATGACAAAAATAGAGAGCCTATTGCTTAATTTCTACGAAAATCCAGAAAACAAAAAATATTTGATATTTCCGTTCTCTTGTCAAAATACAATTTCACAAAATAAATTTATTAATCAAGTCGTTTCGCTCATAAAAAAAGATGTACTTTTCGCATTTCATAGAGATACACAAGGGAAATTGTTTTCTATAGACTTATTAAATGACAGTATAACCTTTACAGACGATACCTATAGAGCGTTATGCAACAAAAAATCTATTTATACAGCTCAAAACCTTAATGAATGGATTAAGTATATTGAAAAAATAAATTGATAAAAAAACAAAAAAAAATCCCATATATTCAAAATCTGTTGTATACTATACTTATACGGCAAGGAGATAATATGGCAGATATAGCAGATATGATTATTGGGCAAGACGTTTTTGGCAGAAAAATGCTAAAGCATTATAACGGCAAATCTTCTCGTATTACTATCCCTGAAGACATCGAAGTCATTGGCGGCGGTGCGTTTCAAAATAATGAATACATCGAGGAAGTGTTTTTTAACAGTGCAACAACAGAAATCGGTCGCAACGCATTTAGCAAATGTTCTAATCTGCGAGAGGTTGAGTTTGTTCAAGGGCTTGTGAACATCGGCAAAATGGCGTTTTATGGCTGTGAAAAGCTCGATTTTATCGAATTGCCTGACGGCGTAAAGAGAATAGGCTCTGAAGCGTTTTGTAAATGTCCGCTTCTCGAAGACATTATTATCCCCGATTCGCTCATAGAATGTTACGGCGCATTTGAGGATATGGACAAAGTGCTTTCGTCTAATGTCGCTTATGCAAAAATTAACGATTTCTACATCAACAAGACAGAAAAAGCACTCCTCTACTCCATCAAGCCAAACGGCACACATACGCTTTCTATTCCCGATTACATTCAAAGTATCGGCTCTTATGCTTTCTATGACTGCAAGACACTAGAGAGCATACGGCTTCCGAACACGTTGTATAGCATTGGGGAGAGTGCGTTTGAGCAATGTAGCAGCTTAAAAGAAATCGTCATTCCTGACGGGGTGTATCACATCGGTGCGGCTGCGTTTAGGGCTTGCACTTCGCTAAAAACTGCCGTTATGCCGAAAGAACTAGAGAGCATAGAAGATTATCTTTTCGGCGTTTGCTCTAGCTTAGACAACATCAACATTCCCGATAAAGTCAAAAAAATCGGCGACGACGCGTTCTTTGGTTGCTCTTCGCTCACATCTATCGATATTCCAGAGAGCGTGAAAATCATCGATTCGACAGCGTTTAATTCCTGCGTATCGCTTAAAAATATCGTATTTCACAAAGGATTGGAAGAAATCGGCTTTATGGCATTTGCTAGCTGTGCATTAGAAGAGGTTGTGTTGCCAAAAGATTGCATTACGCAAGAACACGCTTTTGACGATTACTGTGAAGTCAACTTTATGACAGCGTAGCGAAAGCTAAAACGGGCATTCGCTCACAAAACTCATTCTTTCTTTTGTTACAGGGTGAGTAAAGCTCAAAAAACGAGCGTGAAGAAGGAGGCGTTCTCCTTCTTTGCACTCGCCATAGAGCGTATCGCCGACGATAGCAATGCCGAAACCGTGCTTGTCTGCACTTGCAAGGCGAAGCTGATGAGTGCGTCCTGTGTGCGGCGTAAAAAGAACTCTTGACACATCGCGCGCCTTTTCATCGCCGAAATGATATTTTTCTATTCTGACGAATTCCCATTCGGTAACCGCTTTTTTTCCATAAACGCTATCCCATATTTGATGCGGACGATTGTCTATATCAAGCCTAAAATACAGCTCCATTCTGCCCTTTTTCGCAATTCCTTTTTTTATCATATTGCCGTCTAACACAGCTTCATATTGCTTTTGCACTTCCCCTGCTTCAAATTGCCTTGATAATTCCTTATGCGCCTCTTTTGTAAACGCCAAGACCATAAGCCCGCTTGTTTCCATATCAAGCCTATGAACCGCAGGCTGCTTTATTGCAAAAGGATACAGCCGCTTCACTCGCGACACTACGCAATCTTGTTTGTCGGCGGTTCTTCCTGGCACGCTTAAAAGTCCGCTCGGTTTTTCTACAACGACAAGGGAAGAATCTTGATAGATGATTTTTAGCCCTAACATCTTCGGCAACAAAAAGCCACATCGCTCATCACACGGCGGATACAGTTCACCATTTTTCTTTTTTTCGCTGTCTTTTCCATAGAACACTTCCGCCATACTTACAGGTGTTAAGTTGTGTGAAAAAGCATAATCCAATAACTTCGGCGCACAGCAATCCCCGATACCTGTCGAAGCTTTTTTTCCAAAAGACAAAAAAATGCTATTGAGGCTTTTCATAGAACCGTCAATGCAATGAAATGAATACAGATTATGCACTTTTTTCAGCGAAACATCACAAAGATACAGCCGTCTTTTTGCAAGGGCAGAAACATCTTTGTGTTGCGCTTTTAATACTGCGATTTCGTCTGTTAGAGAATGGATTTCTTTGTCGTTTTCTGAAAGTGCCTCGTTTATCTTTTCCGCAGAAACTATCGGCTCTACATAAACACTGTTTTCATCGCTAAGATACGGAGATAGTTTTAATGCTCTACTTATACCTGATACTGTTTTTAAAACTATTCGCTCGCCGCACGCAGTTTTGCACACAAGCGAGCCTATCATAATTCCGCTTCCGAAACGGCTTTTGCTTTCTTGTGTAATTAACTCCAGCGTCATAAAGCTGTCATCGAGCAAGGAAATTATTTTTTTACACTCTTCATACGCCTCTTCTTGAGGAAAGGGAGGATACATCTAAGCAAAAACTTATCGAGCAATCACTTGAGCTTCAAACGATGTGCCATTAGCCGTTTTGCCTGCAACAGTCGCGCTTTTTCCGTCTGAAGAAAATGAGCCATACAAAGTAATTTCTTCACCAAGCAGAGCTTCTTTTGAATAATTTATTCTAAACTCTGCAATTTCGCCCTCGATAATGCTCATCGGCAAAACATCGGTTATATAATTACCATATCGAGAATTATTTACATGCCCGTTGCTGTCTAAATCAGAATAGCCCACCACTCTATGCGCTAATTCTTTTGCTTCTTCGCCCAACGTTATGCGCGCAGGCATTTTACAATCATGCTCAAAAGAAACGTCGGGAGCTTCTCGCAATGTGAAGTTTTTAGACGGAATAATCTTTCGGCTTTGAATATCGACAGCAATCCATGTGCTAAGCCCACTAATAAGGCTTTCCCCGTCCATACTCACAAATTCATATGAGCGCACAAGCTGGAATGCTTCAGGCTTTTCTTCCCTTGTGAGTACGATTACATCTTGATTTTCTTTCGGCATTTTGTGGATTTTGAACGAATTTCGAGAAACGAGAATTGCTATATTGCGTTCTGCTAAAAACTCCCTCGATATTCCGCGATTTGCATAATCTTCAACAGCAATATCAGAAGTCAAGCGCAGTAATTCAGTGAGACTCAAAACCTTGTTTTTACTGCACTGACTAAAATAGATATGCGTTTCTGTCTTGAAAGTGTTTTTATCGTCAATAAACCCTTGCGAATACGTTTTCATATTCAGCTAGCCTCTCTCAAAGCCTTTAGAGCTTTTGCAAGCTGGTCAGGACAAGAAGTTACTTTTGCACCGCACTTTATGCCAGAAAGCCGCTTTATAACGTCTTCGACCTTCATTCCTTCACAAAGACGAGCAACACCTTGCGTATTGCCACTACACCCCTTTGTAAAAGCAACTTTATTCACGATGTCGCCATCAACTTCAATCTCTATCAACTTTGAGCAAACGCCTTGAGGCGTATAAGAAAACGTTTTCATAAGAGAGCTTCTCCAAAAAATTATCTTCTGGTGTTTCCTTCCATATATACATACCAATAGAGCGCACCAATCATAAGAGCACCACCAATGATATTTCCCATGGTAACAGGAATAAGATTAAAGACAATGAAATTAAGCCAATTAAGTCCTTGAGCAGGGAAACCATAGCGGAAAGAAGCAAAAATACCTGCTGGCACAAAGTACATATTTGCAACACAGTGCTCAAATCCGCTCAATACAAACAAAAATACTGGCAAGAAAGAACCGATAATCTTGCTCCACAGGTCTTTTGCGCCGAATGCACACCAAACCGCAAGACAAACCATAAAGTTACACAAAATGCCTTTTAATAAAGCGTCAGTGAACGGCAGTGTACATTTTGCCGTTGCCACTTTTACAGCCCCTTCCGCCAAAGCTCCGTTATACAGCCCCATAGAACCGCTTGCAACGATGAGCAATGCAATCAATATGCCGCCAACCGCATTACCAAGATACACGATGAGCCAGTTATTAAGCATACCTTTTATCGTAGTCTTTTTGTCTAAAACAGAAAGAAGAATAAGACAGTTGCCAGTAAAAAGCTCTGCACCTGCACAAAGCACCATCATCAAGCCTATCGGGAACACAGCCGCACTCAAAAAGCGACTTACCGCTAAAGGTTCTACTCCGCACGAAGCGACAGAGCTACCAAATGCGCCCATTGCGATAAAAGCACCTGCCATTACTGCTAATAAGAATAACTTACTATTTGGAATGCGGGTCTTTCCTGCTCCTACATCTGAATATATTTTTGCAATTTCTGCTGGTGAATTCATACGAACATACTCCCAAAAAATGTTTCTCGTCTTTTATGATAATCTAATTTTGTCGAAAAAACAATAAAAAACGATTTAATTCATATTATTTTTGTAGCAAGACAAGAATTCCTTTACAGCCTTTGTATACTTGTCATACGCCATAACGTTGCTAACTGCGTGTTTTGCACCGTCCACAGCCAAAAGCTGCTTTTCTGCTTTGCACACCTCGTAATTCTGCCACGTCATAACAAACGGCACAAAGTCGTCAGCTGTTCCATGAATAAACAAAACAGGAACGGTGTTTTTCTTTAATGCGCTTATTGTAGAAGCGTCGTTCAAGTCGAAACCTGCAAAAAAGCGCGTCATCATATTCGCCATATCCAAAATCACTTCACTCATCGGCAAATGGCGTTCTTTTTTCGCCACAAAATACATAATTTCGTACGGCGTGGTAAATCCGCAATCGGCTATAATACCGCACAGATTTTTAGGCAATCCATCAAGGGAGCTCGCCATTAAAGCCGTTGCACAGCCCATAGATATGCCTTCAAGAAACAGCGGCTTATTCTCTCCATATAGTTTCGTTATTTCAATAAGCCAATCTCGGCAATCAAATCTTTCTTTCACGCCAAACGTGAGATATTTTCCTTCACTTTCGCCGTGCGCTCTTTGAAACGGGAGTACGACATTATATCCCATTTCATAATAAAACCGCGCCAAAGTTGCAAACTCTCTTAATGGGTCGGAATGAAAGCCGTGCATTAAAAGGATTGAGCCTACACTATTTTCTTTTTCCAAAACAAAAGCACGGAGCTTTAAGCCGTCGAAAGAAGTTATTTCGTGCATTTTTGGAGAAAGAGAGAGAATATATTTTTTATCTGCAATATGTCGCTCGTGAAATTCTTTGTTTCCGTCAAAATACTTTATGTTGTCCTCTTCTCTGTGCATAGGAGCTCTTGTAAAGTTTGGACGAAACAAAAACACATACACCCCCGCAAAAAGCAAGAAAACCGCCGCGCAGAGAACAAGCAATACATTGAGTACAGATTTCAAGTCTTTTCTCATTTCCAATACTAACCTCAAAAAAGAAATTTTACTTAGTATCATAAAACAATACTGTTTTTTTTTCTAGAAGGTCTTTAGATTTGCAATAGATTTTTTTTAATCTGCACAGTATAATAAAAATATCTTTATCGGAGTTATATTTATGTTTCTTAACCCAAACAATAGCAATTTTGCAAATCAAATCAAAAATGGGATATACATTGATAAAACTATGCTTATTGCGCAGACGAACAAAAGAATTGATAATCCTGATTTCAAATTTATGTGCATAAGCCGTCCGAGAAGATTCGGAAAATCTATCGCAGAAGATATGCTTTGTGCATACTACTCAAAAGGAGCTTCTTCAAAAGAGCTTTTTGCGCCGTACAAAATTGCAAAAGATAGCACTTTCGAGCACTATTTAAACAAGTTTAATGTCATCAAAATTGACTTGAATGCACGCTATGGAATATGGATTTCAACGGCAGACGAAAAAAGAATATCACCATTTATAGCATTTGTTACAAAATCTATTTGTGAAGAGTTTGAAGAGGCATATACAGACATAGACTTTAGTAAATGCGCAAACCTTGCGGACTATATCCAAAAAGTCTACAGTCAAAAAGACGAAACATTTATCATCATAATAGACGAATATGATGTTCTTTTTCGGGAACAAGTAAGCAATGACGAAATTACGGCGTATCTTGGATTTCTCAATTCGCTTTTTAAAAATGCAGAATTAAAGCCTGCTCTATCGCTTTCGTATCTCACAGGGATTTTGCCTATTATGAAAGACAAAATTCAATCAAAATTGAACACCTTTGATGAAATCACAATGCTCAATACAGGTTCTTTTACAGAGTACACAGGATTTACAGACAAGGAAGTTAAAGAATTATGCAAAAAATACGAGCGCACTTTTGCTCTTTGCAAAAGCTGGTATGACGGGTATCATTTGGGAAGTATGGAATTATACAATCCGCAAGCCGTGATAAAAGCTGTTGTGAACGGCAAATTCATTTCGTATTGGAGCGCAACAAGCAGCTACGAAGTTATTGCAGACAAAATCCGAATGAACTTTGCAGGCACAAAAGAAGACGTTATAACGATGATGAGCGGACAAAGCGTTGATATTGATGTGGAAAAATATGACAATACTTTAACAGGTTTTAAATCTAAAGATGATGTTTTTACCTATTTGATTCATTTGGGCTATCTTGCATACAATGACAAAACGCAGCAATGTTATATTCCAAACCGAGAAATATACAATGAATGGCGAAAAGTGATAGAAAATGATGAGAATTATGCAGAAACCGACAAAATAATAAAAGCCTCTAAGCAGCTTCTTTTTGACACAATAGCTTTAAATGAAGAGGCAGTTGCAAGGGCGTTAGATGCAAGTCATCTTCATGTTACAAGCAACAAGAATTACAACAATGAATATGCACTTCATGCGGCGATTTACCTTGCATTTATCTATGCAATAAACAATTACACGATTATAAAAGAGATGAATACAGGAAAAGGATATGCAGACATAGTATATATTCCATTTGACAATGCAAAAGAAGCTCTTATAGTGGAGCTAAAGCGAAACGCAACAACCGAGAGCGCAATAAAGCAAATACGAGAGAAAAAATATTTTGAGTCGCTTGAAGCATGGAAAGGCGGCGTGCTTTTTGTCGGCATCAACTACGACGCTGCAACCAAAAAGCACGCATGCAAAATAGAGCGGTTTATAAAGGACTAACCCTCTTTTATTCCTTACCGTCCGCGTTTCGCCGACTTTCCACCGCTCCAGCCCCCTATTTGCTCACAGTGCGGACAATACGAAAACCGACATCGCTGTTCAGGGATTCCGCGTAGGTGTTGTGCTCTCTATCGACCTCGCAGCCGAAGTCGTAATAGTTCCAACTGCCGCCACAGAGATAACGGAAGGGACTATATTTGGAATCCCACACCCACTCCCACACGTTGCCGCTCATGTCATACAGCCCGTAGCCGTTCGGCTTTTTTTGCGCTACAGGGTGTGTATGAGTTCCGCTGTTTTCTTCATACCACCCCACTTCGTCAAGGTTATCGCTTCCAGCATAAATAAAAAGTTCCCCTCTCTACACTCTAAAAAAGAGAAACCGTCGGAAGAATCCAGCGAATACCTGCAGAAAAAGAATGACTCAAATCGTTGTCATAATTTAAGAGCTGATATACAGAGTAGCGCATATCCAGTGTGAATTGAAAAATATTTATCGCCGTCATACCAACAGAATATGCCAAAAATGTTGATTCACCTTGTGCTACATCTTTCTTTACGTCATAATAGAATAATTTTGCAAGCGTTCCCGCATAACCAGCATCAACTGTGAAATAAAAATTCGGGTGAAATATATCCAAAATATGAATTCGCCTGTTAAGTCCTAATCCTCCCTGTATGCCGAACGTCATTGGCTGCCCAAACTCTAAATATGAAGGATAATTTTTGTTTATTTCTGCATTGCTATAGAAAAAGCCGATGTCCAAAAACAAATACGGCGACAAAGAAAAATCTCCGTAAATATTACACAAAAATCTGTCATCAAAATTGCCAAAGTTTATTCCCAATCCTGTTATACCGCCATATCCAAGTTCTTGATACGCCCAGTTGTCTCCTGCCGCCGCTTGCCGTACTTTTTCTTTCTTCTCTTCTTTTTTTGCTATTTTGCTGTCTTTTCGTTCCTGCTTTATTCTTGCACCTTCAAGATTCCAATTCACATAAGTGCTTGGATTATATGAATATGCAAGTGTATATTGCGGTGTAATTATTGCAATCGCAATTTCTGTCTGCACATTGAAAAAATCAATCCTGTCAACTGAAATAAAATAGTGAGAAGCATTTTTCCATTCGTCCACTTTTATAGAATACGACAGCATTGCGCGGATATACGGCACATTCATACGGAAAAAACTATCATACGCTTCCACATTATCTTGATATTCTTCGTATCTTTTTATCTTTTCTTCGCGGTTTGATTCATCGGCTTTCGGATACTTCGGCACATCTTTCCCCGTAACTTGCTTGTATGACAAAATACCGCTTCGTGTAAAAACAGTGCTACCTGCAAACATAAATGAAATGGAATAATGCCAGCCTTGTACATCTAAAGAGCCGTCATATTCGCCGATTCGGAAATAAATATCCGAATTCTGCAAAGAATCTGATTTGAATGTTTTTGATTCAAGCGTTTCTATATCAGAAAGTATTTTGCTGCGAAAATTTTCCTGTAAAACTTTTGCAGATGTTCTGACCTGAGCTTCATTTTCAGTTTTTATTTTTTCGTATTTTTGCAAAATTGCATTTAAATCGCTTTCAAGAATGGCTTTTCCTGCATCGTTTAATGAACCGTCAGAATTCATTTCCGTCTTTCTCGGTTTTCTTTCCCTGCGTTCTTTTATTTCATTACCGCAAAGATAATCTTGGTCTCTGTTAAACGCCAAAATATTTTCTTCAATAGAGTTTTCATTTGCAAGCAAAATCTGTTTTTCACCTTCAATAACGTCAATCTGTTGCATTACGCTCATATTATCAATTTTCTTCTGACGAATTTTCGCTGCTTTTTCTTCAATTTCTTTTGTCAAAGCAACAATTTTCTTTTGTGATTCAGAACTACGCTCTTTACTCAACTGTTCTTCTTCTGATTTTCGTTTTTCATCTTCGCGCAATCTTGCAAGCCGTTCTTCTTCCTGTTTTTGCTGTTGGCTTAAAATTTGTTTTTGAAGTTCTATCCGCGTGTTTTGCGCTTCCAAATCAATTTCAGTAGAGCGATTTTTCATTAGTTCTGCTTGTTCGTGTTCCAATCGGGCAAGCTCTGCCTTGTATATTTCCAGATTTTCCGCAGATTCCTCCGCCGTTTCCGTAAACGAGCCGTATTGCAAAAGCCGTTTTCCTGCCGCCGTTAAATTCACGCCGAGCGATTCAAATAAAACCGTTGTCGCCTCTCCGTGCGCCTTTGTAATAAAATCATTTTCTGCATAAAAATCAGATGTAAAACTTCCCTCTGTGCGCCCTGTTTCAATATTTGTAATTGTTGCTGCAAGACTGAACGAATCGCGCTTTATTTTCTGCGCAATCCACAAATCGCTTTCTTTGCCGTTTTCAATTACCGATGAATACACAAGCACACGCTTGCCATTTCCGCCGTCGCCGATAAAATATCCGCCGTCTACAGCAAACACCGTATTTACAAGAAATATTGCACATAAAATAACAAATATCTTCTGCATATTTTTCTCCATATCTATTGCACCTGAAGATTCAGATAATCTATATATTCGTTTCCGCTAGAATCTGTAAACGTCAACGTAAATAATAAAGGTTCTCCGCTAGGACAATCCGATGATATACTGAACGAAAATGCTCTATCTTTGAGGTCACCGCTTGTGTCGCGGAAATATCCATACGCATTAGTAAGAGTTCTCGAAGCTCCTGCAGCTAAGCTTTCGATAGTGCTGCTTACACCTCGGTTTATTGTAACATAAGGGCTTGAAGTAGAAAGAGAAACCGTTATTCCCTTAACAGTACCAGTGCCGTTATTTTGAAATTTTATATCCAGATACAAATTTTCTCCAGCATCTGCCTCCCCATTGAGAGTTGCGTATGTGCTGTTTAAAATCGTATTTCCGCTTTCTTTATAGTATTCATAAAGCTTATAATTTGTTCCTGCGTATAAGTTTATCAATGTACCCGAAGAAATCGAATTGTATTCAGTTTCTAGGTCAATTTCATCTGAAAGGGCAACCTCAATTTTTCGCTTTTGTGTATTTCCATGTGAATCTGTAAAAGTAATGGTAAATGGAATTTTCTCGTCTTCAGAAAAATTTAACGGAACTGAAAATGTGTAGTAATAGCCAGTATCAGAATTTTCGAATTCAATTATATAATCGCCTCCGCTATAAAGAACAAAAGAATGGCTACTAGAGTCTCTTAGAGTTACATCTTTATGATTTGTGGAAAGCGATGCCGTTGCATCGTCTAGATAACTTCCATTGTTCTTGATTTTGATTGCAAGACTTGCTGTTTGAGCTGTAGCTCCATCAGAATAGTTATTGGCATATTCGTAATATTTCCAAGATATACCGCTCTTGACAATAGAAATATCGAGATTGTCGTATAAATCTCTATAGTCCTCATAATAATCAGAGATTTTTGTGCAACCAAGTACACACAGCACTGTAAATAAAGCAAATAAAAACCATCTTTTTTTCATCGTGCTACCTCAATATTCTGCGTTGTTCAGCGCGTATGACACTGAATCCAGTTCGGGATAAATAAACTCTTCCGTAAAACCTATATTCGCAAGTTGCTGCTTTATTCTCTTTTTTGCTGTTGGCGGAATAAGTACAACAAGCTGTGCTTTGTCAGAATCACGATAATATAATCGCTTTATATCAAACGGGTCGTTTTGCATAAGCGGATTTTTATTTTCAAGGGAATACGGAATTATCTTTTCAAATCGAAAATCCCATTCCGTCGTGTTCTTAAATTCTGTAGGATAATCAGAACACATTCCTTTTTGCAGACTAAAAAGATTTAACTCGGGGTCAGCTCTTGTTAAAACATAATCCATAAAATCATCAGGAGATACTACATTCAGCTCATTTGAACATCTGTCAAAAATATTCGAAATTCTGTTCGCATTGAACATTATAAAAAGCCCACGCTGATTTCTGATTCTCGGATTGTCCTGCTTGGTGCGCACGATAACAGAACGCCTGATAATATCCCTGAAATAGATAAAACTATCATTGCTTGACAAATGTCCGTCATTGCGAAAATCTATCTGCAATTTTTTCAGCGAGAACTCTTTATCCAGCGTGGCTGTTGTTGCAATAACACTCACAGTAGAACTGTCTGACGGTTTTATGTCTGAAAGAGAATCTTCGGGCATTCTGAATAAAAACACACTACCCCATTTGTATTGGTCAGCGTCTTTTTTCTCTCTGAATTTCACCATATCAGCACAAGCAAAATAGAGTGCTACAAAAGGATTTTCGCTCAAATCATAACATCTCGTCGCAAGTCCGTAATGTTGCATAAAAACAAGCCGCTCCATATTGTTTGTACAGTTTTGAAGCTCTTCGGGAAACCGACGGCGAAATTCGTCATACAATCTATTTTCCTTATCAGGATTCGTTCTAAGAACATAGGGCAAAGGATATGTATTTGCGTTTGTTTGTCCGTGATACAGCACAGGATTTGCAGACGAAGTTTTCAACTTATCGATGATATTCAAATACTCTTGTACAGATGTAACGACTTTTGGACGAACACGAAAACCATCTATTGATGTGCATTCGTGTTCTGCTTCGTGCTTTTTGCTGTCATCGAGTGCCACATTCGGATTTTTTGAAAGCAAATCCCTGTAATACAGTTCTTCATAATTATGAAACGCAAAGCCGTTTATGCGAAGTGCACTTTGGTAACGGTCATCATCTTTGTATTGTTCCATTGTAGCCCTCGCTTAGAAGTTCACGATTCTAAACCCGTGTTCCCGCGCATATCTTGCAGCAGGCGAGTTTTCATAACAAACGAATGTTAATTTAGAGCAGCCGATAAACGCCTCTTCGCTTATATCAATCTTGTTTGATTCGCCGAAAACAACCGTTCGCAATTCGCCGCACCCTGCAAATGCATCTTTTTCAATCGTGATTTTTCCGTTTACTTTTGGCAAAACCACCGCCTGCAATTTTGCGCAATTCTTGAACGCCTCGCTTTGAATTGTGAGTTTTGCAACCTCAGAAACAGCAAGCCCTATTAGACCTTTCTCAGTTTTCTTTTCATTCTTTTCATTCTCTTCATTTGTGTTATCTTTGCTCGTCTTGCTCCAAAGAACCGTTTTCAGTTCTTTGCAATTCTCAAACGCGCACTGCTCCACAGTTTCACACTTTTCAAATGAAACATACTCCACGCCGTCCGCGTCTTTGAACGCTTCCCGCTCAACAACTGTTTCTGCAACATCGACTGTCTTGTTCTCCTCTGGTGCAAAGCAAACAAAATGCTTAAAGCAATCACCATCTTTCACATAAACCGCAGTAGCCATAACAAAAACTCCTTATGAAATATAAAAAATATCTACAAACGCTTGCTTTCGAGATTTTTTTGTTAAAATCCTAAAATACGTCAGCAACTTTATTTAATATTTTAACAATACAGAATAAAGAATTCAAGTATTTAACATTTTAAGAGCAAGAAATTCAAGATTTTAATACACTACATATATGTCATTCTGGCAAAACGTAGAAAGCGAACTTCAATTCAAAAATATAAGTCGAAAGGAGCTTGCAGAAAAGGCTTCTTTTGCAGTAAGTGGGATTTCACTCGGCATATCAAAAAACAGCACGCCGAGTGCAGATGTTGCGGTTCGCATTGCGAAAGTTTTAGGGGTATCTGTAGAGTATTTGGTTACAGGCGGAGAAGAACATAACCAAACAAATAATAAAACGCTTTATCACATCATTTCAGAACTCAAAAATCTTGATAATTATTCACTCGAAACAATTCTGCTTTTATCAAAACGTCTAAATGCTTCTTTAAAGAATAAATCTAACGAAAAAATGCTTGATATATAGTAGAAAATGCAAGTACAATAGCCTAGATGATAACGGTATCGGATTTTTACAAAGACAAATTTGGCTGCAAGGTCTATAAACTTTCGCTCGACGCTTCTTGCACCTGCCCCAATCGCGACGGCACAAAAGGAAGCGGCGGCTGTATTTTCTGCTCGGCGCGTGGCTCTGGCGACTTTGCGGCAGACAGAGAAAAAAGCATAACCGAGCAACTCGAAGAAGCAAAATGCCGCGTAGAAAGCAAGCTCAAAGGCAAAAGCGGCAGAACCGACGGCAAATATATCGCCTATTTTCAAAACTTCACGAACTCTTACGGCAACGCCGATAGACTCGAAAAGCTCTATCGTGAAGCGATTGCACACAGCGAAAAAACAGGTGTCGTCGGGCTTGCGATAGCCACTCGTCCAGACTGCTTGAGCGATGATATGATTTCTCGCATTGCCCAACTGTGCGAACAGACCTTTGTAACCGTAGAACTCGGCTTACAAACAGCGAACGACAACACGGCAACGCTCATAAATCGCTGTTACCCGACTATTGAATATGATGCCGCCGTAAAAAAACTGCACGAGGCTTCTTGCGGAAAAATACACGTTGTAACACACGTTATTTTCGGGCTACCGACTGAAAGCGAAAACGATATGCTTGAAACCGTGCGCCACGTCGTCAAGGCAGGAAGCGACGGCATAAAGTTCACGGTGCTGCACGTTTTAAAAGGAACAAAATTATTCAAGCTGTACCAAAAAGGCGAAATCAAGTGTTTATCAAAAGATGAGTATTTTGACTTGCTGTATAAAGCGATACAAATACTGCCGAAAAACATTGTTATACACAGGCTCACGGGCGACGGCGACAAAAAAATCCTCGTCGCACCTCTTTGGACAGCGAATAAACGGCAAGTCAGAAACGAGATGAGTGCTTATTTTCGCCGATTAGAAGCAAGCCAATCGAATATCGAAAGCCCCTCTTCATAGACTTCGCCCCGAAAAAGCGGGATATGTGCGTCGTGTCCCGAATATTGCCACACATTTTCATCTTCGTCAAAATAAAGTCCGTCAACGTCTACAATGCAATTATACAGCGTGTAATGCAGATTTTGCGCGCCTATGTCTTCTAAGCGGCGAACAGTAGCGAAATCGTATTTTTCTATTTTCGCCACGCCGTCATCTTTTGAATGAACAAACCACAGCGGCATTTTAGAGAGCTCTTCAATATCGCCTTTCGTCAACTTTGAGTTCGGATACACTTCGCTTACAGGGAATGCGGCGGCGAATAATTCGGGATAACGCAAAATCATATTAACCGTCATATATCCGCCTGCGGAAAATCCTCCTATATATATGCGATTTTCATCGATTTCGCTATGCTCTGCAATGTAGTTTACAATCAAATCTTTGAGGACTTCTGTATAAATCGAAACCGTCGCGGTCGGCTCTTTTTCTGGGAACTCTGCTTCAAATTGCCCAGAATCGACAGAAATTCTATCGAATAGTTGTGTTAGTTTCCCTGCAAGTTTCTTTGATAGGCTTTTCACAGGCTCTTCTATATCCACAGGCACCCATATATTATTGCCGAAAACGTCCTTTGTGGTAGACTCAAGCCACGATGTTTTCGCTTGCGGCACAAGAAGCGCAACGCCATTTTCTCCGAATGAGCTTTGAACCTCTTTTTTCGTCAGCTCCCCCACTCTGCACGCCACTAACGGTGCTAAACCGTCCTCGCCCCCTTCAGAAATCCCGTGAAGCCAAACGATAAGCGGCACTTTTTGCGCACTATCCTTTATTTCTGGAATCCACGAAGCATAGTGCATTGCATATTCATCTTTCTCAAAGCAATCTTCGCTAAAGCCAGAAAGGAGCGGACAATTCACCCCGTCAGTTTTCGCAATATCGATAGAAAGCGCACTGTTTCTCACTCTCAGCGTTTTTATGCCTTTTTTCAAGATGGACGCAGGAAACGACACAAACGGATTAGAAATAGAGTCGTCGGGGTGAACGCTCATACAAAGCGCGATATACTGCCCCTTCTCTTCGCTCAGTTTACTCCCGTTTTCGTCGCACAAAAACACATCTGTAACTTCTCTGTAGCCCGTTACTATGTCAATCTTTTTTCCTGCCGACATTCCAAACACTCCGACTTCAAAGTCTTCTCTGTGCAAGTCTGACACGGCAACAGGAAGACCGACATTGACCACTGCAAAATCAACAGCAGGTCCCCAGTCGTAGATATTCACATACATAACATACCTTTCGCGAGAGGGAGTGATAGGCTCGTGAAAAAAACTCGACGAATCAACCGACAGCGCAAAAAGCGGCAACGAGAAAAGTGCGGCGATAAACGAAAGTAATTTCTGCTTCATTCTATCCTCTAAAGAACACTAGACAACAAAGTCCATACACACACGGCTTTTTGTATACGGGCGCACTTTAGAGTCAGCCACAGCAACGTGTTCGGGGTGAACTGCATAGCCTTTTAAAGCCTCTTCACTTTCAAGAGTGCTGTCAAGCAAGACATCTGCATTAGAAGAAGCAAGGCACTCGATTTGCACTTTGACATCTTTTAGACCAGGAACTTTACCAACAAGAGCTTCAAGCCCTTCTTTGATACCTACTTTCACCGCTTTCTTTTGCTCATCAGAAAGCTCGTCTTTTAACTGCCATAAAATGATATGCTTAACCATATCTTCTATTATATAGCCAAATTCTTTTTTATAAAACCCCTATTGATTAAAGAAAAAGTGGCAGGAAGAACACTGCTCCTGCCACATAGGTAGCTTGTTAGAAATTGTTGACGGCAATTTCCCCCTCAAGCTCAAAGGGACACACTCTTTACCATTTTTCTACGGAGGTACGGTAAACCTCAAAACTTACAAAATATCTTCTATTCTATGCGCTAATCTTCCTCCCTAATGCCTTGCACGCCTCAACATCTGCTTCTTCAGGAGCGGTGTGAGCTTTCACGCTTTCTGCAATCAATGTCGCGCCAGCCGCTTTCACTCTGTCTTCCCATGTCTGAAGCCACTGTCCATCGCCCCAATCATACGAACCAAACAAAACGACATTTTTTCCAGACAAAGAGCCTTCAATTCCTGAGAAAAAGTTTTCCATGCTGTCTTCAAGCTCTTCACTGCCCATTGCAGGACTTCCGAGCGCAAGAACATCACAGCTCAAAACAGCCTTTGCGTCTGCTTCGTCCGCTGTGCTCAAACTTGCGCCCTCGCCAGCTCCCTCATAAATAGCATTTGCCATAGCCTCTGTATTGCCCGTTGTACTTGCGTACACAATCGCTACACTTTTCATCAAACACCCCCATTGTCCCATCATAGACGATATTTCCGTCCCAGACGGTTTTCAAAAATATATATTTAAGCACGTTACGCACTTAAAAGAGTACAAGCCTCAGAAAACGTTGCGCCCTGCTCTGCAATTTCAAGCGATTTCGCAAAGCATTTTTCGTACAGTGAAAACACCTTTCGCGCCCGCTCCTCATCGCCGTATACTTTCCAGTATCCCGATATTTTCGCGCCCTGTCCGCCATGCAGCACAAAGCCTTTGACATCTTCAAGCGGATAGCCCAAAAACACGCCGACTTCGTGCGGAAAAGCAGCTCGCCCCTGCTCACAAGAAGCGCAGTTATTCTCTTTTTCAAGACGACGAGTAAGCCGCTCCACCTTTTGCGCAACACTCATATTTTTTGTATATCCGTATTGCTCAAGCCACAAAGAAGCCGCAGGACTGCACAGCGCACGCTCTAGCAAATCCTCGCGATAGACAAACACCAAAACACGCTGCGCACAACCGCAGATAATAGCAAATTTCAGCGGACTGTCTTCTTGAGAAATCCGCAACACCTGCTCTTCTGCACTCGGAAAAGACATCTTTGAAACAGAAACTAAGTTCGCACTTTTCACACCAGCAATCACTGGCGCGCATCTCCATATCAAAAAGCTCTCTAAATCCATCGGTTGCACCTCCTTTGTTTCAGTTAGCTTAGTCTAACACTATAGCACAAAATGAGCAAGTGAAATTTGCCTATTTAGTTGACTCATTATTCTCAATAAGCGGTTTTTATCGCAGAAAAAAATCACAATTCACTTTGTGTACAGTAGCGTTTTGAAACTGTGCTATTTTCGTCATGATTATAGTACAATAATCGTCATGTAAATAGTACAGTAGACGTGACGCAAATAGTACAATAATCGTCATGCAAATAGCACAATAGACGTGACGTAAATAGTACTTGCAGCAAAAAGCAACTGCTTCGGCAGAAAAAATGCGAAAAAGAGAGAAAATATATAAAAAAAATTTGACTTTTGCCGCCGCATTTTAGTACATTAGATATATAAGGACACGCAAAAAGCATAATATCTGCGTTGCAGCTCTATAGCAAAAAAAGTGTTCTTATAAGGAAGGTACACAATGAAAGGCATCAGCGACGAATTAGTTTCTGAAGAGGCGATTCAGCCGAGCATTAACATCACGTTACACAAGAATTTTCTTGACAAAAACCGCAGCTATTACGCAAAAGTGCATACAAAGGTGGCTTCGGTGAAAGCGGTGTTGAGCCGCATAAACGAAGAGAATAAGGGCGTGGACGTGGTTACGCTGAAAAACGGACTTGAATTGTACGACAAACAGGTAATTAAACTGCTAAAAGAGGGATATTCTGTAAAGATTTTAGACCTTGGAGTACTTATCATAAAGCACCGCGGCAAAGTGGCGGACAAGGCAGAGGCAGACAATCTTTCTGATTTCACAGTAGAGTTTATTCCGAATGAAAAAGTGCTTGAAGCGGTAAAGAATTTGGAAGTAGATGCGGTGCTTGTGGGTAACGGAAAAGAGCCTGTGATGAGCGAAATTACCGATTTAGCAAGAAAAGTAAGCGACGGAAAGATAACAGCGGGTAAAGGCGTGAGATTGATGGGACATAATATAAAGATGGATTTGGAGAAAGACGAGCTTTATATTGTGCCGCAGAACGAAGACGGTACGGCGGTGGAAAGTATGGCGCAGTGGTACAGAGTGGACAACGAGGATATTTTCCGCAACAAACCGACTGAAATAAACTTCACTGCGCCGCTAGGGTTGGAAAATGGGGTGGAATATCGTATAGTGGTTCGTTATTGGAAGAAAGACGGCACAAAGGTATTCTATACTCCGTGCGAGAGCGACAGTTTTTATAAAC
>ERZ842401.3408-NODE-3408-length-19803-cov-4.160168_pt1 | contig 19803 bp, 11 predicted proteins | sample MGYA00521270_ERZ842401 | MGnify/ENA primary metagenome ERZ842401 (study PRJEB31892, sample SAMEA3878208) | bioreactor metagenome | biome: Moose rumen | place: Sweden | collected 2011-10 | study: EMG produced TPA metagenomics assembly of the PRJEB12797 data set... | reverse complement strand
CCTGTGTCGGGGCGAACGCTCTCCCGTCCACCGCGCCCCGGCGGGGCGCAAGAGCACTTTGAAGGGGGAAAGGTGAAGGGGGAGGGTGAGGAGGTGATTTTTCGGAAAAATGAGGGAGTGAGGGGTGCGGGTTGGAGAAAAAGTTGTAAATTTGCGGTCGGAAAAAGAGAGAAAACCGATTGGAAACAGATATAACATAGGATAAAAATGGAGAGACTAAGGCTGATAATATGGCATGAGTATAAGACGATAGTAGGCAAGAAGTCGTTTATAGTGATGACGTTGCTGATTCCGTTTCTGATAGTGCTTGTGGGTGCGATACCGGTTCTATTCGCTTACTTGAACGATGCGGGCGACACCCATGTTGAGCGTTACGCCGTTCTGGACGAGAGCGGCGGCTACGGCTCGGCGTTGAAGAACAGCGACAACTATGAGTTTGTGCTAATCTCGTCGCCCGCTGGCGGCAGCAACGCCCGCGAGCTGTACAGCAAGACCACCAGCTTGACAGGCGTGGTGGTGATACCTCGCGATGTGGCAGAAAGCCACGACGTGAGCATCTACAGCGAGGAGACTCTCAGCAACGCCAGTGTGAGCCATATCGAGAAGATGCTGAGCGACACCCTGACAGCGGCTAAGATTTCGGGCTACAACATCGCTGGCTTGGACAAGATATTGGAGGAGAGCAATGTGGCGGTGAGCGGGAACAGCGTGGTGTGGGACAGCGAGGGCAACGAGCAGCGTTCGTCGGCGGGCGCGGCGATGATTATCGGGATGGTACTCGCGATGGTGACGTATATGTTCGTGCTGAGCTATGGCGCGATGATAATGAACAGTGTGGTTGAAGAGAAGACCAATAGGATAGTGGAGGTGATAGTGAGCAGTTGCAAGCCCATCGAGCTGATGCTCGGCAAGATAATAGGCGTAGGCTTAGTGGGGCTGACGCAGTTCGCGTTGTGGTCGATACTGATAGGCGCCATAACAGTTACGATTACGATAATAGGCGGCGGTGCGGCCTTGGCGAGCGGTGTCACCCCCGACTCGTTGCCCTCCGGCGCTCAGGCGGCCGACCCGACCGCTATGGCGGAGTTGGCGCAGATAATAGGCGGCATCGACTTTGCGAAGATACTGTTCAACTTCGTGCTCTACTTCATAGGCGGCTATCTGCTGTATGCGTCGTTGTTCGCGGGGTTCGGTTCGGCCGTCGACCAGGCGAGCGACGCTTCTCAGTTCACGTTGCCGGTGATTTTGCTGATGGTGGTAGCGCTGTATGCCGGCATCGCGTGCATTGAGAATCCGAATGGCCCGATGGCGGTGTGGTGTTCGATAATCCCGTTCACGTCGCCGGTGGTGATGATGGTGCGATTGCCTTACGATGTGCCTCTATGGCAGCAGGCGCTGAGCATCGTGCTGCTGTTTGCCACGGCGCTGGCGGCGACCTGGTTTGCCGCGCGCGTATATCGCACGGGGATATTGCTTTACGGCAAGAAGCGCTCGTTTGGCGACCTGTTTCGCTGGACGGTGGGGAGGTTTTAAATTATAAATTAAAAATTTAGAACGAGGAACGAACAAACGAGAAAGACTGAATGAAGATAGGGAACATAGATCTGGGAGAGCGTCCGGTGTTGCTGGCGCCGATGGAGGATGTTACTGACTTGTCGTTTCGCACGATCTGCCGCGAGCAGGGGGCAGATATGGTGTACACCGAGTTTGTGAGCGCCGACGCCATAATCCGCAACATCGACAGCAGTCTGCGCAAGCTCACAATCAACCCTGCCGAGCGCCCGGCGGCGATTCAGATTTACGGCCGCGAGGTGGGTCCGATGGTTGAGGCGGCGAAAATCGCGCAAGAGGCGAATCCGGAGGTGATCGACCTCAACTTCGGTTGCCCGGTGAAGAAGATCGCTCGCAAAGGGGCGGGATCGGGTCTGTTGCGCAACATCCCGCTGCTGCTGGAGATTACGCGCGAGGTGGTGAAGGCGGTGGACGTGCCCGTCACCGCCAAGACGCGGCTGGGGTGGGATCACGACAGCAAGATAATAGTGGAGCTTGCCGAGCAGCTCCAGGACTGCGGCATAGCCGCGCTGACGATTCACGGCCGCACTCGTTCGCAGCTGTACAGCGGCGAGGCCGACTGGACGCTGATAGGCAAGGTGAAAGAGAATCCCCGAATGACCATTCCCATTATCGGCAACGGCGATATTACGAGTCCGCAGAAGCTGCGCGACTATTACGACCGGTATGGCGTGGACGGCATAATGGTGGGTCGCGCGGCGATAGGCGCTCCGTGGATATTCCGCGAGATGAAGCAGTATCTGCTCACGGGCGAGGTGCCCGTCATCCCGGCGCATGAGAAGATGGAGCTGCTGCGCAGGCAGATAGACGAGAGCATCAGCCGCATAGACGAATATCGCGGGATCTTGCACATTCGCCGTCACTTGGCCGCCACTCCGGTGCTGAAAGGGCTGTATAACTTCCGTCAGACGCGCATCGATATGCTTCGCGCGTCGACTCGCGACGAGTTGCTGGGTATTCTCGACCGTGTGGAGCGCGAATTCTTGACTGCGACGTAATAAGATGGAAGAAACATCTTCCATCTTCCATTTTACATTTTACATCTTACATTTTACATCTTCCATTATGTTAGTTGGAGGTGTAGCAGGGTGGGGCGCAGCAGTGTGCCCGTGGGGGCCGTGCCGGCCGCGTCGAGGCGGAGAGTGCGCATGGTGCGGGACACTAGTCGGGCGAAAATCGGGACACTAACGATGCCGTTGACAGTCAAGCTGTTGACCACTGCTCCGTGGCATGAGCTGCCGTTGTCGGCCCGCAGAGCGAGCGTTGCGGCGAGGTCGTTGCCGAAGAGTCGCCACTCGATGGCCGTGATTCGTCCGCTCGGCCCAAAGTTGTTGGCCATCGGCTGCGAGAGGTAGCGGAACGCCAGCGCGGTGGGACACTCATGCGCGAGGTTGAGCAGAGAGCGTGCGCTGTCGATGGCGAGGCATGCGGCGGGGTCGCTGTAGATGCTACCGAGCGTGAGCGAGCGCGTGTGCAGCCGCAGTGTGTCGGCTTGCATGACGGTTACGTTGCCGTCGGGCGCGAGTAGCCAGAGTTCGTTAAAGCGGTCGTTCCAGGCGAGTTGGGACACCGGTTGGGGATATAGAGATTCTAGAAGGGACTGGGACAGTGGTACGACCCTTTTTACTGTTGAGCCGGCGATGGCGCAGAGAGTGGCGTGTGTGTCGACAAACCAAGCGCATTGGCGTCCTACGGCGGGTGGGACACTACTATTGATGATGGCGGTGTCGATCAGTCGCATCTCGCGCGTGGCGCCCGTGGTGGCTTGCGGCAGCGCGTAGATGCCCATCGAGGTGAAGAGGTAAACCGGGTAGCGGCCGAAGCCCCCCGAGTAGACCGGCTTGGCGGCGGCACCGAGGGCGAGGATGTCGCTTCCGGCCACGGTGTCGTGCCGCTCAATGGCGAGCGGGCAGGCGAGGGCGTAGATGTCGAGTTGGCCTGTAGCGGCAACGGTGGTGCCCTCGTTGAGCATTTGCGGCTCCTGTGCGGCGGCGAGCGTGTTGGGACTGAGGTCGGGGTTGAAATAGATTGCCATCGCGGCATCGTGCCAGGGCTGTAGCTGGGCGGTGAAGGCGCGCCCGGCGGCGGCGAAGGTGACGGCGGTGGCGCGTACGTCGGGCACAGCGATGAGCGGGTTGAGGGCGGTGGGACAGAGGTTGGCGGGACAGTCGTCGGTGAGCGTGGCGTTACCCTCGTGTGTGGTGAGCGCTATTTGCCGTCGGATGGTGGTGGGCGCGGCCGTGGCGGTGTCGGCGATTTCGTCGGGAGCCCATCGGCAGACGAGTCGTCGCGCCGCGGGCGCGCTGTAGAGACGTCCGTTGTAGGCGAGTGCGGTGCCCCCTTGCGGGATTGAGGCGGCTGCTCGTGTGGCGTTGGCGAAGAAGCTGATGTCGACGCTGCGCGCTGTGAGCGCGACGTCGGCGTTGAACGTGCCGCTGTTGAGCGCCTCGAGATTGGAGCACGACGCGACCAGTGTCCATCGGGCGGCGGTGAGCTGTCGCAGCATGGCGGCGGGCGAGTAGAGTGCGGGCGTCATGTCGAGCAGGTATCGCCTTGAGCCGGCGGAGGTGGAGGTGGCGCAGCGATAGCCGGCGGTGCCGGCGGTGTTGACGAGAGTGGCCGCGGAAGTGGCGTAGATGTCGATACACTTTACTATGCCGTGCCATGAGCTCGGAATGCCCTGCAGCACGTCGACGCCGATGCCGAACGAGCGCGCTGCGACGGAAGCGGGTTGCGAGCCGGTGAAGAGAGAGCCGTCGACGTCGACCTCGGCGACTGCCATACGGTCGTCGGCGATGAGTTCGTGTCCCATCATGACCGGCGCCGAGGCGTATAGCAGCGAGTCGTCCCAAAGTCGCACGACGTAGCGTGCGAGTATTGGCGCCACGTATCGTCCATCTCGCGCTGCGCTGCCGAGCGTGTCGCGCCAAGCGCGTGCGACGGCGGCCGAGATGGCGTCGACGTCGACACTGTCGAGCGGTGCCTGCCATCGCTCATAGCCGCGGCTGAAGGCGATGGCGGGAATGTTGACGGTGTGCGTGGCGAGTCGCGCCGTGTGCAGTCGCAAGCGCGGCATGGCGTCGGCGGGGTTGAGCGCGGTGTAAGCGCCCGCGTTGTAGCGCAGGTAGCGCGTGTCGCCCGAGGTGATGACGACCACAAAGTCGCCTACCACGTGTGCCGAGAGCACATTGTCGTCGCCCGAAAGGAGTATGCTGCCCGCAAAGCGTACGTCGTGTCCCGTGGTGAGTAGCACACGACCTTGATCCACCACCAGAATGCGTTCGCCGTCGCCCACGGTGCCGAGTCGCTCGGGCGTGCCCACCACTTGCAGCGCGCCGTCCACCTCGCGCAGGTTGTGGCAGATGGCTGCCGTGCCGGGTGCCGTCGCCTCCCCATTGGCGGCGGGTGTGATGGCGCGTGCGGCGATTGAAAAGAGTTTTTGTTTCATAGTGATATACATTATTAATTAAACATCGCGGGCAAAGGTAATGCCGCGGGCGGGGCGGGGGCAACAACATTTACGTATCGGCGAATTTGTAACAACGAATTAACACTAATTTTCACGAATTATTTTGAGATTTTAAACTACAAATTTTACAAATTAGACGAATTTGACAAATTTTTTGTGATACTTTATGAGCATTCGTGTGTTTTTTAAAAAAAATAGTTGTTGCAAGTTGTTCGCCAGTTGTTTAAGTTGTTTTTATATAACGCCGGCAGATAGCGTAGGTTAATTTCTCATTTCTGATTTCCAAATGAATTTGGGTGGGGTGTAGTGCAAACGATTGCATGAATTTTAATATTTGTTTAGGAAAAAAGTGGGGCTACGGAAAGCGTAAAAATTCTAATTTTGCCCTGCTATTTCGGCATGAAAAGCTGAGGCAGCGCGTGACACATTATTATTACGTGTAACATAAACCGCTAAAAACTATTTAACAACTTGAGTGATAAACGCAAGATAAAATTCAATTACATATTAACTTATAAACTTTAACAATTAACAAAAGATGAAGCAGGTAAACTTTAGAATTCCTTTGAGGATTCTATCCCTGATGATGGGATTATTCCTATCAATCGGAGTCAACGCGCAGATTACTGTGCAAGGACATGTTAAGGATGCTACTGGCGAACCTGTGATTGGTGCTACCGTGCAAGTGGTAGGCACCTCAACCGGAACGGCTACCGACTTTGACGGTAACTTTGAGCTGGTTGCACCGCAGGGAGCTAAGCTCCAAGTTTCTTCTATCGGTTATCAGTCGCAGACTGTAGCCGCCGCTCCGACGGTTGTTGTTGTTCTGGAGGACGACAGCAAGGTTCTGGGCGACGTGGTTGTGATTGGTTACGGCGCGGTACGCAAGACCGACCTTACCGGTAGTGTTACAGCCCTTAAGCCCGATACCAAGAACAAGGGTGTCGTAGTGAGCGCTCAGGACATGCTCGGCGGTAAGATTGCCGGTGTGAACGTGACGAGCGGTGGCGGTACTCCCGGTGGCGGCGCTACGATTCGTATTCGTGGTGGTTCGTCGCTTAACGCGAGCAACGATCCTCTTATCGTGATTGACGGTGTTCCTATGGACAACACCGGTGTAAAGGGCCTTGCCAATGGTCTGTCGCTGGTTAACCCTCAGGATATCGAGAGCTTCAACGTGCTGAAGGACGCATCGGCCACGGCGATCTACGGTAGCCGCGGTTCGAACGGTGTCATCATCATCACCACGAAGAAAGGTCGCAAGGGTCAGCGCGCTATCAAGGTGTCGTACAACGGCAGCTTCACTGTAAGTGTTAAGAAGAAGAACTACGATGTGATGGACGCCGACCAGTACAAGGAGTACGTTCGCGGTCTGTTTGCGGGCGATGAGGCCAGCTTGAAGACGTTGAACGGCTACACCGACGAGGATGGCGTAACGCATCCGAGTTTGTTCGGCAACGCTAACACCAACTGGCAGAACGAGATTTACCGCACGGCATTGAGCCACGACCACAACATCACTCTGACCGGTTCGATTGCCGACATTCTGCCTTTCCGTCTGTCGTTCGGTTACACCGACCAACAAGGTATCTTGAAGACGTCCGACTTCAAGCGCTACACAGTAGCTGTTAACTTGAATCCGTCGTTCTTCCAGGATCACCTTAACCTGAACTTGAACGCCAAGTACATGTACGCCAAGTCGCGTTACGCCGACGGTGGCGCCATCGGCAACGCCGTTCGCATGGATCCTACCCAACCCGTGACCGCCGACGGCTTCGGCAACACCGGCGGCTACTTTGAGTGGCTGGCGAACAACAGCGCCATGGGTGACGCCAACTGGCCTTACATCAAGAACACCAACGCTCCTTACAACCCGGTTGCAATCCTTGAGTTGAAGAATGACCGCGCGAAGAGCCACTCGTTTGTAGGCAACGCCGACATCGACTATAAGATTCACGGCTTTGAGGACTTGCGTCTGCACCTGACTCTTGGCGGCGACTTCTCCGGCGGTAAGCAGACCACCGATGTTGACAATTTCAGCAACCTGGCTAACTACTACGGCAGCTTCGGCTGGGATGAGATCACAAAGGAGAACCTTACCTTGAGTGCTTACGCACAATACTTCAAGGACTTCACCGAGAAGCATCACTTCGACATCATGGCCGGTTACGAGTGGCAGCACTTCTGGCGCAAGCAGATGAACGCCTATTGGGGACTGTATCCCGCCAACTCGGCTATTTCCGCCGAGAAGCGTGAGAATCTGGACGATGAGGGCCGTCGCAACTACACCGAGCTGAACAACGGTCTTGGCTATCGCACCGAGAACTATTTGGTATCGTTCTTCGGCCGTGCCAACTACAGCTATGCCGACCGCTATCTGTTGACGTTCACGTTGCGTAACGACGGCGCTAGCCGCTTCAAGAAGCACTGGGCACTGTTCCCGTCGGCAGCGTTCGCATGGAAGATCTATGAGGAGCCGTTCTTCGCCAAGGGCGGTCCGATCAGCGACCTTAAGCTGCGTTTGGGCTGGGGTAAGACCGGTCAGCAGGAAGGTATCGGCGATTATGTATACTTCGCCAACTACTACATGAGCAATGGTGTGCAGGGCGCGTTCTACGATATCGTAGGCGACGACGGCAAGGTGATTGCCGAGGGCACGATGGCTCGCCCCAACGCTTACAACCCCGACCTGAAGTGGGAGACCACTACTACGACCAACATCGGTCTTGACTTCGGCTTCATGAACAACCGCTTGACCGGTAGCATCGACTGGTACTACCGCAAGACCACCGACCTGATCAACTACGCCAACGTTCCCGCCGGCTCGAACTTCCGCAACATGGTTAACCAGAACATCGGTTCGCTGAAGAACACCGGTATTGAGTTGGCATTGAGCTGGAAGGCAATCCAAACCGACAACTGGTTCTGGACCATCGACTACAACTTCACTTATAACAACAATAAGATTACCGAGCTCTTGAACGACGACCCCAGCTACTATGTAGTGACCGGCGGCATCAGCTCCGGTACGGGCAACAACGCTCAGGCTCACATGGTGGGTTATCCCGCAAGTTCGTTCTATGTATATCAACAGGTGTACGACCAGAATGGCAAGCCCATCGAGGGTCAGGTGGTTGACCGCAACGGCGACGGCATGATCAGCGAGAGCGACAAGTACATCTACAAGAGCCCGATGGCACCTGTGACCATGGGCTTGAGCTCGCGCTTGGAGTACAAGAACTGGGATCTCGGTTTCAGCCTGCGCGCCAGCATTGGCAACTACGTGTTTAACGACGCTTTGAACAGCTATCACAATGTAAGTCAAGAAGGTCTGTGGGGCAAGGTATCGGGCAACTATCTGAACAACCGTCCCGTAGCCGCCACTCAGCTTGGTTGGCAGACCTACGACGTGGTAGGCTGCTTGAGCGACTACTGGGTACAGAACGGCTCGTTCCTGAAGTGTGACAACATCACTCTGGGTTACTCGTTCAACAACCTGTTCCGCGGTTCGCGTTACGAGGGCATCAGCGGTCGTGTATACGCTACCGCGAGCAACGTGTTCACCATCACTAAATACAAGGGTATCGATCCTGAGGTGTTCGGCGGCATCGACAACAATATCTATCCGCGTCCCTTCTCGTTCATCCTTGGTTTGAGCCTGAACTTCTAATTCACTAAGAATATAAAAAGTTTAATAACACAACAATGAATAAGTTTTTCAAACATATCATTCCCGCAGCGGCTCTGATTCTGGGTGGAGCGATGTTCACCGCATGTACCGGCGACTTGAATGTCGAGCCTATCGACCCCAGCTTGCAGACCGAGATTGATCCGGGACAATTATTCACCAAGTGCTATGCCAACTTTGCCGTTGCCGGCCAGGGTGGAGCCAATGGTGATAGCGATGTTGACGGTATCGACGGTGGTACCAGCGGCTTGTACCGCCAGATGTGGAACTCAAACGAGTTGACCACCGACGAGGCGATGTGTGTGTGGGGCGACCCGGGTATTCCCGAGTTTAACTATTGCACCTACGACGGCTCTCACCCCATGTTGCGCGGTTACTACTATCGCCTGTATGTGGGTATTGCCTTCTGCAATCAGTATCTTCAGGACTTTGCCGATTACAACAGCACCTGGACCGCCGAGGTTCGCTTCCTTCGCGCCTTGGACTACTTCCTGCTGATGGATGCTTACGGCAATGTTCCATTCGTGACCAGCGTATCGTCGGAGAAGCCTCGTCAGGCCAGCCGTCAGGAGCTGTTCGATTTTGTTGAGAGCGAGCTTCTCGCCGTTATTGGAGAGAAGGCCAACGACAACGCCAACATCCTTAACGATCCTAAGCCCAAGAAGAAGGGCGAAGCCGGCTATGGCCGCGTCGACAAGGCTGCCGCCTGGTTGCTGTTGAGCCGTCTGTATCTGAACGCTCAGGTGTACACCGGCACCAACAACGAGCCTAACGGCACCGCTCGCTGGTCTGACGCCAAGAACTACGCTCAGCTGGTAATGAACAGCCCTTACGAGATCAACACCACCGAGGTTGAGCACACCGAGAACGGTATCACCTATACTTGGACTCCATACCAGATGCTGTTTATGGGCGACAACGACCGCACAAATGCCGCCAACGAGTGTATCTTCGCTCTGATACAGGACGGCCAGCGCACCACCTCGTGGGGTGTATCGCTGTTCCTGATGGCGTCGACTCACGACGAGAGTATGCACAGCAGTCCGTTTGACGCCGGCGCAATCAATGGCGTATCGGGTCAGGCATGGGGTGGTAACCACGCTCGTCCCGAGCTCGTTCGCTTGTTCTTCCCCGACTTCGATCCTATCGACGGTCAGGCTTATGATGTAGCGTACGATGCCGGCGACGACCGCGCGTTGTTCACCAGCCGTGGCCACACAGTAGAGATTGCCGACCCGACCAAGTTTACCGACGGTCTGGGAGTAGGCAAGTTCTCCAACTTCACCACCGACGGCAGCACCACGAGCGATGCCACGTTCCCCGACATGGACGTGTTCTTCTTCCGCAAGGCAGAGGCTTATCTGACCTATGCCGAGGCCGAGATTCGCTTGAACGGTGTCACCCAGGATGCTGTTGACGCTGTGAACGTGCTTCGCAACCGCGCTCACGCCACGAAGTTCAACACCAACACCCTGACTCTCGACAAGATGCTCGACGAGTGGGGCCGCGAGTTCTACTTTGAGGGCCGTCGCCGCATGGATTTGGTACGTTTCGACAAGTTCGGTGGCAACGTAAGCTATCGTTGGGCTTGGAAGGGCGGCACTCAGAGCGGTGCCAGCTTCGAGCGCTATCGCAACATCTTCGCGATTCCGACTACCGACATCATTGCTAACCGCGAGAACCTGAAGCAGAACGCCGGTTACGGTGATTTGTAATTAAGTTATATTAAACTTGAAAACAGAAGAAAATAACACAATTATGAAGAATATTTTTAAATCATCATTGCTGCTGCTCGGCGCTCTGACGCTGTTCACGGGATGTAAGGATGACAACGGGTCGAATCCTACGCTTGTTGAGCCCGCCTCGTTCGTGTTGAACACACCGGCGTATGCCCAACAGGTAATCGAACTGCGCGAGTCGAGTGAGTTGCACTTCACGTGGAATCAGCCCGACTACGGCTTCCCCGCAGCAGTCGACTATGCATTGCAAGTGTCGCTCGACGGCAATTTCACAGTGCCTGTGGAATTGGCCGAGGCGGATGAAAGCGGCGAGACTGTAGCCGACTATGCTACTGTTGAGCTTACCGACGAGGATCGCGACCTTAAGGGTTTCGCCCTTGTGAGCGAGGTGGCCACCGGCCTTCAGAAGTTAGGCAAGTGGGAGTCGGCCAATGTACCGGCTGAGCAAGATGTGCACTGCCGCGTGGTAGCCAACACCACCGGTGCCGCTCCCGTATACTCTAATGTTGTGACCATTAAGGTCGCTCCCTATTATGTGGAACTTAAGGATACTCCTATCGGCATCTGGTTCATCACCGGCGCGTTCACTCCCGACGGTGGCTGGAAGAACAATGCCGACGGCAGCAACATGCTCGCCATGTTGCCCGTTCCCGGCGCTGATGTCGACAAGAAGACCGGCGAGACCATCCTCGAGTGGGCCGGTTACATTCCCGCAGGAGGTGAGTTTAAGATTATCGCTCCCGCCGGCTTGCAGAACTGGAACTACGGTCTGTGTGGCGGCGATGAGAGCGGTGGTCAAGTCTATCGCGATGGCGGCGACGATCCCGGCAACATCAAGTACACTGCCGGCGGTTGGGTTAAGCTCACTCTCGATACTAAGGCCAAGACCCTCACGTTCACCGCAATCAATGGCGAGCCTACCGCTATGACCCAAATCGCTATGCCCGGTAGCTATCAGCCCGGCGACGGTTGGGACGTAAACAGCAACCTGCTTACGGCAGCCGCCATGAGCGACGCTCACGACTGGACCGGCGAGGTTACCTTCGAGAGCGATTGTAAGTTCAAGTTCGCCGCCAATGGCGCATGGGACATCAACTGGGGTAGCAACACGTTCCCCATCGGTGCAGGTACGCAGAACGGTAGCGATATTCCCGGAACCGCGGGAACCTATAAGGTATACTTCAACGATATCCTTGGTTATTACTACTTAGTTGCTCAATAATTAATGAATTGACAGGCCGCGGCGGGGTGGCGACACCCGCGTGACACCACCCCGCACGAGCGGCCGTTCAAGATAAAACAAAGGAAATTAAAGATGAAAAAGTTTTTATATTCATTAGGTATCGTTGCGCTTCTGGCAAGCTGTAACGGTGATTACAAAGATTGGGCAGGCTTGAAGACCAATCCCGACGAGGGCACTAAGGCCGTTGGTCTCGGTGCTACCTCCGCCGACCTCGCTATAGACTTCGGCGCCGAGGACTTTGACGCTGAGAAAGTGCTCGACATTGCCACGGTAAAGGTAAGCTCGGAGGATCCCTACACCCTGGATTTGACCGGCGCTGTAGTTAACGAGGACGGCTCGCTGAGCGCCGCTCTGCCCATCAACGCCGTAACCGATGAGGGCGTGGTGCAAGTGGTTGCCGGCGACCTTCTGAACGCCGTCAAGAGCGTGTATGGCCAAACGGGCGAGGCTACCAATGTGCTTATCGACCTTTTGGGCACAATCAAGGTGGACGGCCAGGCCTTCAATCATAAAGCACAGGTTAGCCTCAACGCCACTGTGCCCATGCCCGAATTCCCCTGGGAGTACATCTACGGTATCGGCAACGGCACCGACTGGGCTCGCGTATGCCCGCTATGGTCGGCCAACGGCGATGGCGTTTACAGCGGCTATATCTACATCGATGGCGCGTTTAAGTTCCGCAGCCACGAGGACAGCTGGGATGCTCCCGACTGGGGTGGCGGCGACGCTCCGGGCACTCTGAAAGAGGGTGGCGACATCAACGATCCCGTTGAGACCGGCTACTACGCTGTAACCGTCAACCTGGGAACTATGCGCTACGAGCTCGGCACCAAGATTACCACCATCGGTATCATCGGTGGCTTCCCCGGCAACGACTGGGCAAGCGACGTGGCAAAGCTTGAGTACAACAAGACTACCGGCGCATGGGAAGGCACTTGCGAGATCCCCGCAGGCGTAGAGTTTAAGTTCCGCGCCAACGACGCTTGGGACATCAACTGGGGAGGCACCGCAGACGCTCTTACTCAAGACGGCGCTAACCTCAGCGTCAGCGATGCAGGCACGTACAAGATCCAACTGTTCGCGTTCTGCAACGGCAAGGCTCACGTTACGTTCGTTCCCAGCAACTGATTAAGTTACAATCCTGAATACCGCAAGGGCGCGGCCGCAAGGCTCGCGCCCTTGTCGCATTGCGAGGCTACTGAGTGGTGGCGCATTGCCGAAGTCAGGAAAAACTCGTTTGAAAAAGTGGCGAGTTGGGGTGAAAACTCGTTTGAAAAAGTGGAAAGACACACAATAATCCGTAGTAAATCAGCGTTATAATAAAAAAACTGAATAATATGCTTAAAAGGAAGATAGAAAAAACGCTTGAATCGTGGAAAAAACGAGATGGTCATAAGCCGTTGGTGGTAAAGGGATGTCGTCAATGCGGTAAAACCTATTCGGTGCTCCATTTTGCCAGACACAATTATGAGAATGTAGTGTATCTTAATTTTGTTGAACAACCCGAATTGGCTCAGGCATTCTCCGGTTCGCTTACAGTCGACAATATTGTGCTCAATCTGTCGCCTTTGCTCCCCGGTTCGTCGTTTACCGCAGGCAAAACGTGTATAATATTCGACGAGGTGCAGGAGTGTCCCGCTGCCCGCTCGTCGTTTAAGTTTTTTCACCTCGACGGTCGTTTTGATGTGATTGCTACCGGTTCGCTGCTCGGCGTGAAAGGCTATGGTTTGAGTGATACGTCACGTCAGTCGATACCTGTTGGCTATGAGACCATAGTAGAGATGTATTCTCTCGATTTCGAGGAGTTTCTGTGGGCAATGGGGATAGGCGAGAATGTGATTGAGAAAGTGGGCGAATGCCTTAAGGAGTTGACTCCGGTGCCAGAGGCTATCCACAACCGCTTTCGCGACTTGTTGCGCCAATATACTATAGTGGGCGGTATGCCGGCGGTGGTGGAGCAATTTGTTAATGATAAGAATTTGAACGAAGTACTCGCCATGCAGCGCGATATAGTGGATGAGTATAAGGACGACATCATCAAATACGCTCCTGTGCCCCTGCGGTCGAAAATCCGACAGTGTTTCGAGTCGATACCCCGGCAGTTGAGCAAAGAGAATAAGAAATTCCAATATTCGTTGCTTGCATCCGGTGCGAAGTCGTCGCAGTATGCCGATTGTTTGCAATGGATTGAGGATGCCGGTATAATCATTCGGTGCTACAATATGAATATCCCCCAGTTGCCTCTCGACGGCAATGCTATCGATAGTGTTTTCAAGGTGTATATGGCCGATAGCGGCCTGTTCGTATCAATGCTCGGCGACGGTACTCAGGCCGACATTCTGGCCGGAAAGTTACTTACGTATAAGGGTGCTATCGTTGAGAACCTGGTAGCTGAAATCTTCCATAAGATGTCGCGCAAGCTATATTACTACCGCAAGGACTCAGGTCTGGAGGTGGATTTCGTCATTCGTTATAAGAGCCACGCGACGCTTGTAGAAGTTAAATCGGGCAGTGGCAACACCAAGAGTACGCGCACAATTCTCAACCATCCCGAGAAATACGGAGTGATGAATGCTATAAAGCTTGGCGATTACAATATAGGGAACACAAACGGAATGGTAACGTTGCCCTCGTATTTGGCCTTTATGCTTCGCGAGATGTGAAAAAGCGGTTGTGCGCTAATGCGGTACGAAAGTGATTAATTTGAAAACTTTACAAGAAGATTATTTAAATAAAGTTTTCCAAAATGAAATGGTAAATCGTTTGTTTACAGGTGAATAGAAAATTTTGAAATGCGAAAAGTTTTCCAAAACGGAAATTTTCGCGAAAAAATTTGGTTGATAAAATTTGGAATTTACGGTAATAATTCGGAATTTTGCAGTCGCTAACGACATAATCAAACTGAAAAAGAAAGGTAAACAAATGATACATACAGTAGTAAAGCGCGATGGACGCGTAGTGGGTTACAACGAGGAGAAAATCAAGGCGGCAATCCGCAAGGCGATGCTCGCCACCGAGGCGGGTGAGGACGAGAGCCTGATTCAGCGAATAGCCGACCGCATAGGCACCCGCGGCAAGGAGCGCATGAGTGTGGAGGAGATCCAGGATTTGGTGGAACTCGAGTTGATGAAGAGTACGCGCAAGGAGGTGGCGAAATGCTATATCAACTATCGCCAGAAGCGCAGTGTGGCGCGTAAGGCGAAGACGCGCGACATTTTCCTCGAGATTATCAACGCCAAGAACAACGACATCACTCGTGAGAACGCCAATATGAACGCCGACTCGCCCGCCGGCATGATGATGAAATTCGCGAGCGAGACCACCAAGCCGTTCGTCGACGACTACCTGCTGAGCGAGCAGGCGCGCGAGGCGGTGCGCGACAACTATATCCACATCCACGACAAGGACTACTATCCTACCAAGAGCCTCACCTGCGTGCAGCATCCGCTCGACAAGGTGCTGAACGGCGGTTTCCAGGCCAACCACGGCGAGTCGCGTCCGGCCAAGCGCATCGAGACGGCGAGCGTGCTCGCCTGCATCTCGATGGAGACGGCACAGAACGAGATGCACGGCGGCCAGGCTATCCCGGCGTTCGACTTCTACTTGGCACCGTTCGTGCGTCGCTCGTTTGTGGAGGAGGTGAAATACTTCGAGCAAGCCACGGGCGAGGACTACCACGAGCTGTACGACGCAGTGATCGACGACTATATCATTCGCCCGCTCGACGGCCTTAAGGGGCGTGAGCGCGCGTTGCAACACGCCATCAACCGCACTGCCGAGCGCGTGCATCAGGCCATGGAGGCGTTTATCCACAACATGAACACCATCCACAGCCGCGGCGGCAACCAGGTGGTGTTCAGCTCGATTAACTACGGTACCGACACCAGCGCCGAGGGCCGTTGCGTGATACGCGAGATACTGCATGCCACCTACGAGGGCGTGGGCGGCGGCGCCACCGCCATCTTCCCCATCCAGATTTGGAAGAAAAAGCGCGGCGTGAGCTATCTGCCCGAGGATAAGAACTACGACCTCTACCGTCTGGCGTGCAAGGTGACTGCGCGGCGTTTCTTCCCCAACTTCGTCAACCTCGACGCCACCTACAATCATCACGAGCAGTGGCGCGCCGACGACCCCGAGCGTTACCGCTACGAGGTGGCTACAATGGGCTGCCGCACGCGTGTGTTTGAGAACCGCTTCGGCGAGAAGACGTCGATAGGTCGCGGCAACCTCTCGTTCACCACCATCAACATTGTCAAGCTCGCCATCGAGTGTATGGGCATCAAGGATGAGCGTGAGCGCGTCGAGGCGTTCTTCCGCCGTCTCGACACCATGCTCGACATCGCCGCCCACCAGCTGTGCGACCGCTATGAGTTCCAGAAGACGGCGCTCGCCAAGCAGTTTCCGCTGCTGATGTCGGTGCTGTGGAACGGCAGCGAGCGTTTGCGCCCCAACGAGACCGTTGAGAGCGTCATCAACCAGGGTACGCTCGGCATCGGCTTCATCGGCCTCGCCGAGTGCCTTGTAGCCCTCACCGGCAAGCATCACGGCGAGAGCGAGCACAGCCAGGAGCTGGGCTTGCGTATAGTGTCGCACATGCGCGACAAGGCGGTGGAGTTCAGCGAGCACTATCGCCACAATTTCTCGATTCTCGCCACTCCCGCCGAGGGGCTCAGCGGTAAGTTTACGCGTCGCGACCGCAAGGACTTCGGCTCGCTCCCCGGCATCACCGATAAGATTTACTACACCAATTCCAACCATGTGCCCGTCTACTACCACTGCAGCCCCAAGCATAAGGCCGAGGTGGAGGCGCCGTATCACGACCTTACGCGCGGCGGCCACATCTTCTATGTCGAGATTGACGGCGACGCCACCCACAACCCTCAGGCGATAGCCGATGTGGTGGACCTGATGGATCGCTACAACATGGGCTACTGCTCGGTGAACCACAACCGCAACCGCTGCATGGACTGCGGCTACGAGGACGCCACCGACGATTTGCATGAGTGCCCGAAGTGCCACGGTCACAACATCGACCGCCTGCAGCGCATCGCCGGCTATCTGGTGGGCACCACCGACCGCTGGAACAGCGGTAAGCTGGCTGAGCTGCACGACCGCGTGGTGCACAAGTAAAAAGCGGCTCGCGCGATATGGACTTGGAAACGAAAATAAGGGTGTTGCGGGTGGTTGAGGGCACGAGTGTAGACGGTCCGGGCTTGCGTACGTCAATCTACTTTGCCGGCTGCCGTCACCATTGCCCGGGGTGCCACAATCCGCAGTCGTGGGCGATGGACGGCGGCGACGAGATGTCGCTCGCCGCGTTGCTCGCCATCGTGGAGCGCAACGAGGCGCCGGTGACCTTGAGCGGCGGCGACCCTCTGGCTCACCCCGCAGCCATGCTCGCGCTCACTCGCGCCATCAAGCAGCGCCTGGGCTACAACATCTGGTGCTACACGGGTTACACGTGGGAGCGGATAATGGCGACCGACGAGCTGCGACGGGTGATGGACTACGTCGATGTGGTGGTCGACGGCCCGTTCATTCTCGCCGAGCGTGACGAGGGTTTGCTCTTTCGCGGTAGCCGCAACCAGCGCCTGATTGATGTCGCGCCCTCGCTCCACGCCACCGCCCCCCGCCTGCTCGACCTCGATAGTTTTTAGTGTACGAGTGGACGGGCTGAGCATGTTTTTTTGAGAAAACCGCTTTAAAATTTGCGTTAAACCTCAAAAAGGTGTAAATTTGCGGCATCGTAAACCTCAAAAAGGTGTAAATTTTGCCTTCTGATAATCTCAAAAAGGTGTAAATTTGCCCGATTGATAATCTCAAAAAGGTGAAGATATGGCAAAAATGAAGCGAAAAATTTATCAGCAACTACTTGATTGGAAGCGTGATAGGCACGGCGAGGTGGCGTTGCTCATCGAGGGTGCCCGTCGCGTGGGTAAAAGCTACATAGTAGAGGAGTTTGGCAAGAACGAATACGAGACCTGCTTAGTGGTAGATTTCAATAAGGCGCCAAGCATGGTGAAAGAGTGGTTTGATATTTATCTGGACGATCTCGACACGCTGTTCCTGTTTTTGAGCCAGTATTATAAAGTAAGACTGCATGAGCGCCGGTCGTTGATTATACTCGACGAGATCCAGTTGTGTCCGCGCGCCCGCGCGGCCATCAAATATTTGGTTGCCGATGGCCGATATGACTATATCGAAACCGGTTCGCTTGTGAGCATAAAGAAGAATGTTCGTGGCATTGTGGTGCCGTCGGAGGAGCGCCGGTTGAGAATGCATCCGATGGACTTTGAGGAATTCCTTTGGGCGATAGGCAACGAGAGTTTGATGGATTTGATACGTCAATTCTATATGGCGAGAGTGCCGGTCGACCCGGTGTTCCATCGCGAGGCGATGAATGCGTTTCGTCTCTATATGATTGTGGGCGGAATGCCGCAGGCGGTGGCAAAATATGTTGAAACAAAGGATTTTGATGTTGTAGATGCCGTTAAGCGTGATATATTGATGCTTTATCGCAACGATATTTTCAATTATGCCGATAATATTGCCGATAAGGTGACAAGTATTTTCGACCAGATACCGGCTCAACTATCGAAGCACGAACGGAAGTTCCGGTTGTCGGCGTTACAGCCTGGCGCGAAATATCGCGATTGGGATGATGCCTTCTTCTGGCTCAACGACTCGGAGGTAGTTAATATCTGCTACAATTCGTCGGCTCCGAATATTGGATTGAAGATTAACGAGGAGCGCACAACGCTCAAGTGCTACATGGGTGATACGGGCTTGCTTGTGAGCCACACTTTTGATGAGAAAGGCGTGGTGTCGAAGGAGGTGTATCAGCGTCTGCTGTTCGGCAAACTGGCTGTCAACGAGGGAATGCTGGTTGAGAATGTTGTGGCGCAAATGCTGGTGTCGGCCGGTCATAGTTTGTACTTCTACAGCAAAGCCTCGGAAGAAGCCGACCGACGAATGGAGCTTGACTTCCTTATTCAGGCTGATACAATCACGAGCAAGCATAATATACGTCCGCTTGAGGTGAAAAGCGGCAAGCGCTACACCTTGTCGTCGCTTGAGAAATGCCGCCGTCGGTTTGCCGATTATATCGCATCGCCCACTGTGCTTCATGCCGGCGAATATAAGGAGGAAAACGGTATAGTGTACCTGCCGTTATATATGACATCGCTGCTGTGATGTCGGTAACCGGCAGGAATGAAAAAGCGGTGCCCGCCTGAGGTGGGCACCGCTCTTTGTGAGTCGCGTAAAACTCTAATCGTTAGCGATTAGAGTTGCGGTCCGGCAGCTACGAGCGCCTTGCCGGCGTCGTTGCCTTCGTACTTCTTGAAGTTCTTGATGAAGCGTGCGGCAAGGTCCTTAGCCTTCTCTTCCCATTGTGCGGGGTCGGCGTAGGTGTCGCGCGGGTCGAGGATGCCGGTGTCGACACCTTCGAGCTCGGTGGGCACGGTGAAGTTGAAGTAAGGTATCTTCTTGGTGGGCGCGGCGTCGATGCTGTGGTTGAGGATAGCGTCGATAATGCCGCGTGTGTCCTTAATGGAGATACGCTTACCGGTGCCGTTCCAACCGGTGTTTACCAGGTAGGCCTTAGCGCCGCTCTTCTCCATGTGGCGTACGAGTTCCTCGGCATATTTGGTGGGATGCAGCTCGAGGAATGCCTGTCCGAAGCAAGCGCTGAAGGTGGGCGTAGGCTCGGTGATGCCGCGCTCGGTGCCTGCGAGCTTAGCGGTGAAGCCGCTCAGGAAGTAGTACTTGGTTTGCTCGGCGTCGAGGATTGAGACGGGGGGCAGCACTCCGAAAGCGTCGGCGCTCAGGAAGATCACCTGCTTTGCCGCGGGTCCGTGGCTGATGGGTTTCACAATCTTCTCGATGTGGTCGATAGGATATGAAACGCGGGTGTTCTCGGTCACGCTCTTGTCGGCGAAGTCGATTTTGCCGTTTTCGTCCACAGTCACGTTCTCGAGCAGAGCGTTACGCTTGATGGCGTTGTAGATGTCGGGTTCGCTCTCCTTGTCGAGGTTGATTACCTTGGCGTAGCATCCGCCCTCGAAGTTGAACACGCCGTTGTCGTCCCATC
>ERZ842401.3407-NODE-3407-length-19809-cov-57.565404_pt1 | contig 19809 bp, 9 predicted proteins | sample MGYA00521270_ERZ842401 | MGnify/ENA primary metagenome ERZ842401 (study PRJEB31892, sample SAMEA3878208) | bioreactor metagenome | biome: Moose rumen | place: Sweden | collected 2011-10 | study: EMG produced TPA metagenomics assembly of the PRJEB12797 data set... | reverse complement strand
TGGCGTGGCTACCTACCAATTGCAGGAGGTCGTTGACCGCACCGTGGCCGAGGTCGAACTCAAAAGGAAACTGGAAATGAAGAGAAAGGAGGACGAGGTATGAGACAATATAAAGACAGCGGAATAGAGTGGATTGGCAAGATTCCTGAGGCGTGGGAGGTTACCAAGCTTAATACGTTGTACACTCAGCGTAATGAGAAGGTAAGTGACCGAGATTATACTCCTTTGTCTGTTACAATGAAAGGCATCCTTCCTCAGTTGGAAACTGCGGCTAAGACTGATAATGGCGATGACCGCAAACTTGTACGCATAGGAGATTTTGCCATTAACAGCCGCTCCGACAGACGTGGTTCCTGTGGCATTTCTCCCTATGATGGCTCGGTTTCTCTCATAAACACTATACTAAAACCACGTAGTGAAATGAACCCTAATTACTACAACTGGTTATTCCATTCAAGTTTATTCTCAGATGAATTTTACAAGTGGGGGCATGGTATAGTAGATGACTTATGGACTACACGTTGGCAAGAAATGAGAAACATCACTGTTCCTTCTCCAACTTTGGAAGTCCAGCAGCGCATAGCCGACTACCTTGACACGAAGTGTGGGGAGATAGATTCTCTCATTGCGCTGCAAGAGCAGATGATTGAGAAACTGAAAGCCTATAAGCAGAGCGTCATTACCGAGGCCGTCACAAAAGGTCTTGACCCTAACGCCAAACTCGTTCCCTCCGGCATCGACTGGATTGGGGAGATTCCTGAAGGGTGGAAAATATTTGCATTAAAGTGGTTGATGGAACTATATGCTGGCGCAACTCCTAAATCTGATAATTTAAGTCTATGGGATGGAGATATTCCATGGATAACTCCTGCTGACTATAAAACTGAAGATATATATGTATGTGGCGGGAGGCGAAATATATCACAAAAGGGATTTGAGTCTTGTGCAACTACGATATTACCAAAAGGGAGTATTATCTTTTCAAAGAGAGCTCCTATAGGGTTAGTTGCAATAAATAGCCAGCCTCTTTGTACGAATCAAGGGTGTATTGGCTGTATTGTAAATCAAAAAAGAGCACTCACTAAGTTCTATTATTATACATTGAGCATTTTCAAAGAGCAGTTTGAACTTTTTGGCTCAGGAACCACATTCAAGGAAATTTCAGCAACGAAGTTTGCCGATTTTAATGTCCCCGTTCCTCCTCTCTCTGAACAATACGCCATCGCCTCGTACCTCGACGAGAAGTGTGTCGACATCGACCGCTTGATTGCGTTGAAGCAGCAGAAGATAGAGTCGCTGAAGGACTACAAGAAGAGCGTCATCTACGAAGCGGTAACGGGCAAGACGGATTTGCGTGATAACTAAGAAAAACTTTTTTCCTAACCGGGAAAAAATATTTCTCTAACTGGGAAGCAAAAAAGGAAGAAATAAAGAGTGCTAAATAGAATGGACGAATCAAAAAGCAAAGAGCTGTACATCAATTTCGACGAATACATCCGTCAGGGAGAACCTCAGAAAAAGGAACGGGCTGAAGCTTGGAGCGTGGCTATCGGTTTGCAGGCTGTTGATGGGTTGAAGACCTCAGAATATCTGCAGCAGACGGCTCGTCGAAATATCGAAGGTGAGATTACCATCGACGAAGCCCGCGAACTGGTGAAAGAATACTACATCAAAAGAACAGCCCATGACGCTGGCGACGAGGACAAGGAAGAGGCTGACCGAGTATCGAGTAACATATCGAAACTGCTCCAGACCGATGCCTTTACCTATAGTGCTGCGGGGTTGGCGGCTATCCATCGTGCCATCTTCGAAGGGGTGTTCAAACATGCAGGACGTTTCCGCGACTACGACATTTCAAAAAAGGAATGGGTGCTGAGAGGTGACTCTGTTCTCTACGGACGCTGGCAAGATTTGCGTATGGCCATTGAATATGACCTTGAACAAGAGCGACAGTTCTCGTATGCAGGACTGAGCAAGGACCAGATAATTGAACATATAGCACGGTTTGTGTCTGGATTGTGGCAGACGCACCCTTTCCGTGAGGGTAATACTCGCACAACGGGAATCTTTACCATCAAGTACCTGCGTATGTTGGGATTCAACGTGAACAACGAATTGTTTGCTAATCACTCCTGGTATTTCCGCAATGCACTGGTCAGGGCCAACTATCGTAATGTGGCTAAAGGCATAGAATTGGAACCGATATTCCTGATACGCTTCTTCCGTAACTTGCTGTTAGGCGAGAACAATGTGTTGAAGAACCGCTACATGCTGGTTAACCCACCAGAAGAATGGAAGGACACCACAAGCACCCCCACAAGCACCCCCACAAGCACCCCCACAAGTTCGTCTCAGGATTTGCTCAAAACGGATAATCCCTTGATTCGGAATCTGGTGAGAGTCATTGGATACAACCAATGCAGCATAAAAGAAATGTTGGAGGGTGTTGGGTTGAAGGACAGGAAGAACTTTTTGGAGTATCATCTTACTCCTGCTATCTCTGAGGGCTATGTCCGGTTGCTCTATCCCGACAAGCCCCGCCATCCGAGACAGAAATACTTGCTGACCGTGAAAGGTCTTGCACTTTATAATGAACTTACACCTAACACTTAACACTTCATGTATATACCACCATTCACAGTTTCCGCTGAAGCTATCAACCTGATAGCAGAGATTTCCGGCCAGATAGAGCGCTATGCCATCCGACTGGAGCAGGAAGACGGATTGCGGCTGCGTAAGGCAAACCGCATAAAAACCATCCACTCGTCATTGGCCATCGAGGGCAACACACTGACGGAGGATGAGGTACGCGACATCATTGACGGTAAGAATGTGGTGGCTCCCATCAAACAGATTCAGGAGGTTAAGAATGCTATTGCCACTTACGAACTATATCCAAGCCTGAACCCTTTCAGCGTGAAAGACCTGCTGAAAGCTCATGGTGTGATGATGCAGGCTTTGGTTGACGATGCAGGTAAGTTCCGTTGTTCTGGCGTAGGTGTTTTTTCTGAGCATGGCCTCGTCCACATGGCTCCTCCTGCAGATCGCGTACCGATGCTGATGGACGATTTGTTCGGATGGTTGAAGGAGTCCAAAGACCATCTGCTCATCCGCTCATGTGTGTTCCACTATGAGTTTGAGTTTATCCACCCGTTCATCGATGGTAACGGACGCACGGGGCGACTCTGGCAGTCGCTTATATTGGGCAAACTGCATCCGCTGTTCGAACATCTACCTGTGGAGAATATGGTGTACGCCAATCAGCAGGCTTACTACGATGCCATCACTGCCAGCACTAATGCTGGCCAGTCAGGGCCGTTCATCGACTTCATGCTGAACGAAATCTTCAAGACGCTGAAGGCTCATCAAGGAGAGTCTTTGCCTCTTGCTTCGGACTCTAACCCTATCGACAAAGAGTTCGGTATAAAGTTCGGTGAAGAGTTCGGTATAAAGTTCGGTATAAAGTTCGGTATAAATGACAAAAGTCTCTTGTTGCTGCTCAACTCCAATCCTTCTTCTACTGCAGCAGAAGCAGCTGAACAGTTAGGAATCACCCAGCGCGGAGCTGAAAAACTAATAAAAAAACTGAAGGAAGCCGGAGTCATCAGTAGAGAAGGGAGTAGGAAAAACGGCATTTGGATTATCAACAAATAAAGTGCAGGATAAAGTGCAGTTTATCGTGCAGTTAAAGAATATCAAGATATGGACAACAACGACCTGAAAGAACGGGATTTTGAAGCCTACATCGAACACTGGCTGACGACAGAGGGAGGCTATGTGAAAGGCAACCAGGCCACATACGATAAGGAACGGGCCATCGACCTGAAGACGCTCATCAAGTTTCTTCGCCTGACGCAGACGAAGAAATGGGAACTGTACGAAAAGAAGTATGGTGCCCAAGTGGAAGAGCGTCTTTACAACGTGCTACAGGACAAGATTCATGAGCGTGGCCTGATATGGGTGCTGCGCAATGGCATCGATGACCTGGGCTTCAAGTTCAAGTTGGTCTATTTCGAGCCGGCCAGTCCGCTCAACGAGGAACTGAACCTGCACTACCAGCAGAACATCATGGAGTGTACCCGACAGTTCGCCTACTCCACTCAGAACCACAACACCATCGACATGGTGCTGTCGGTGAACGGCATCCCTGTGGTGGCTCTGGAGTTGAAGAACCAGTTGACGGGACAGAATGTAGAGAACTCGCGCCACCAGTGGATGAACGACCGTGACCAGCGCGAAGAGCTGTTTCAGTTCAACCACCGCATCTTGGCTTACTTCGGTGTGGATCTCTACGAGGCTATCATGGCCACCGAACTGCGAGGCGAAAAGACGTTCTTCATGCCGTTCAACCAAGGCAGCAACGGAGCAGGCAACGTGGGTGGCAAAGGCAACCCCGAAGCCCCGGAAGGAAAATACACCACTTGCTATCTGTGGGAGCGTGTGCTGAATCGCCGCATGCTGCTCTGCATTCTGCAACGCTATATCTCCCGTCAGGAAGAAGAGCGCATCAGCATCTACAAGACTAAGGATGGTCAGATTAAGCAGGATAAACGGAAGAGCGTAAAAATTATCTTCCCCCGATACCACCAACTGGACGCGGTGGAAAAGTTGATAGCAGACACCGCCGAGCATGGCTCTGGAAAGAACTACCTCATACAACATTCGGCAGGCTCAGGCAAGTCTAACTCCATTGCATGGGTGGCCTACAGGTTGGGCGCTCTGCAGAATGCCGAGTTGAAACCGATGTTCAACTGCGTGTTTGTCATCACAGACCGCCGTGTGCTGAACTCCCAACTTCAGAACACCATCCTGGGCTTCGACCATGTGGATGGTACGGTGGATACGGTGAAGGACTCTGACCCTTCTACGAAGTTGAAGAATCTGATCAACGACGACAATTCACGCATCATCATCTGCACGCTGCATCGTTTCCCACTTATCTATAAAGAGGTAAACAAGAACACGGGCAAGCGCTATGCCCTCATCGTGGATGAAGCCCACTCGTCGCAGACGGGTAAGGCTGCAGAGAAGATGAAGGCTGCACTGGCCGACACCGACGAGGCTCTGCGCGAGATGGCTGCCATGCAGGACGTTGCCGAAGAGGAATTGGAGAAGCAGCGCGACGAGATTATGGACACGCTGCTGGCTCAGGGACAGCACCAGAACTTGTCGTTCTATGCCTTCACCGCTACGCCCAAGCCAAAGACGCTGCGCACCTTCGGTATCTGCACCCATCAGGACATCGACCCGACGAAGTGCCGCTACGAGGCATTCCATACCTATTCGATGCTACAGGCCATCGAGGAAGGTTTTATCAAAGACGTGCTGCTGAGTTATACGCCCTATAGCGTGAGTTACGAGATTACAAAGCGCATCACCGATGACCCCGAATATGAAGAGACGCCTGCAACCAAAGCAGTTAAGGCCTTCCACGACAACCACCAGCACGTCATCGACAAGAAATGTGCTATTATTGTGGAGAAGTTCCGTGAGGTGACATTGCCTGCCATGCAGGGCAAGGCGAAGGCTATGGTGGTGACGGCCAGTCGTGCCCATGCCGTGCGCTACTATATGGCCATCAAAGCTTACTGTGAGAAGCAGGGCTATACCGATGTGCATCCGCTGGTGGCCTTCTCTGGCAAGGTACTCTATCAAGACCACGAATACACCGAGTCGGCCATGAACTCCACGCCCGACTATAAGATTAGTGAGGCAGGACTTCCACTGTTCTTTGCTTCCGACCTTTATAACGTACTGGTCGTTGCCGACAAGTACCAGACGGGCTTCGACGAGCCGCTGCTGCACTCGATGTTCGTTGACAAGAAACTGCGCGACGTGAAGGCGGTGCAGACGTTGAGCCGCCTGAACCGTGCCCATCCGGACAAGGTGGATACCTACGTGCTTGACTTCGTGAACGACCCCGAGGACATTCAGAAGAGTTTCGAGCCGTTCTATACTGGCACAGAACTTATCAAGCCGATGGACCTGAATTCGGTATTCACCCTGCGCGACAATATCCGCGAACTGAATCTTTGGAACGACCAAGACGAGCAACGGGTGGAAGACATCGTAAAGACGGTGAAAAGAGATGATCCAACGAGGCTGGGCAAACTGTCTAACGCCTTCAAGGGCGTGGTGGACCGTATAGAACAGTTGGACGAAGAGACGTTCTACACCGTGCGCGGACAGATTAAGCAGTTCGTGCGCTTCTACAACTATCTGGCACAGGTAGAGCGTACCTATAACCGTGACCTCTACCGTACCTACGTCTTCTGTGACTTGCTCTTGAAACTCATCAAGACCAAGCCTCATGAGCGCATCGACCTGAATAAACAACTGATGCTGGTCAACTCGCGCATCGAGGCCGGAGAGACACAGAGCATTCATCTTGACAAGAATGCTGGTGGGCTGTCGGCACAGAAGCCAGGTGCAGGCAGCGGCCCCGACGATAAGCGTGACCTGCTCTCGAACATCATTGACAAGGTAAACATGATGTTTAGAGGCAATTTCACCAAGGAAGACCGCGTGTTGGTGGAGAGCATCTATGACAAACTGAATCAGCCGAAGGTACGTCGTAAACTGACCAAGCAGGCCAAGAACAACGACCCTAAGCAGTTTGCCGAGAGTATCTTCCCCGAAGTGTTTGCCGAGGCTGCACAGGAATGTTACGGCGACCAGATGGAGGCCTTCCGCAGACTATTCCAGAACCACGACCTCTACAACAGCATCATGTCACAGATGGGCGATATGATGTATGCCAACTTCCGTGCTCAGGACGAGGCTGTATTTAATCCGAAGCGTTTCAAGGAGAAGGTGCTGCCCGTCATGCAGGCTGATTTCAGCGATATTCAGCATGACATCAAACCCTATCCCATCGTGGCCGACTGGCTGGTAAAAGTCATCGCCGCAGAGACGGCTCCCTCGATGGACGGTGCCAACGATGTGCTGCAGAACGCTTTCAACCGCCTCTACTGCTCGCCTCGCAAAGTGGCTTTCATGGACAAGAAGAGTCATTTCCGCTCGTTGGTCAGTTTCTTTGAGGTCTATCTGAAGAAGATCTATTTCATTGAGAACGGCAAGGAGATGGCCGTCACCCGCGAAAATGCCCGTCCGGGCGAGATGCCCTCTCTGGCCGACTGCATTTATCAGACCCCATGCCTGAAGCGTCTGAAGTATGAGCCAGACACAAACAAATTCAAGGTATGGCTCCAGCAACTGCGTGACTGGCGCAACGAGCAGTCGCACCAGGCCCCCATCGCCACAGAAGCAGAGTTCGATGCCGCCATCCATATCGTCACCGCCCTCTACCTCTATGTCACTGCCTACAACATCAAGTGGCTCCAGCCTAAGATGGAAGCACAAGTAATTAATATTAATAACGAGCAACAAACATCAATTGGAATAGCAGCAGAGCATTCTGATTACGAATGACATTGTACTAACTGACAAACAATAATAATATGGAATGGAACGATTTAATTAAGGCTTATGAGGCACTTAATGTTCTCGAATCATTAGGTCTCCCAATCAGCAATGAGCAGAAAAAAGTCGTTGATGATATTGAATCAAAATACATCAAGGATGAGCTAATTCCTAAAATGCAAGAGCAGATAGAGCCTCTTTTCTCTGATATAAGAAAAGAGTTCTGCTTGGTTGTTGATCATAAACGTGGTGAGAAAGTTCAGATACGTCTTGCCGAAAAACGTAGTAACATCGTTGAAAACCCAACTCATGAAGTTCGCTTGAACAAAACAGACTTGAACTTCAAGAGGCGAAGTCCGGGTAAAAAAACGAAGGTTAGTGTCACTTTCCCTGATGGTGAAGTGTCAAGCAAATCTCCGGCGTTCCTAACACTCCTAGATGTAATACGATTTGCAGGAGTTGAGAATGTGCGAAAGTTAAACATACAATGCATGGGCATGAATATTATATCAAAGGAAAAATATGAAGACCCAAGGTATGAAGCAAGCCAAAAGGAAATTGAACCAGGCATATTTGTAGGTACTTACTCTGACACATCAGACAAGTATAGGTGGATAGAAACCATTAACAAAGCATACAATTTGGGGTTAAAGGTTACAATTGTAGACGGATAAACATTGAGTTAACAATCCAATTAAGTAGTGAGATATGGCTTTTGTAATTAATCCGGATGGAACCATCAATGTACTTGATGTCCAATATGATCGCTTAGGTAATGTGCGCCCCAAAAGGATTGTAGAATCCTATGGAAACTCCCCATCACAGCAGACGAAGAAACCCAAGAAAAAGAATAAAAACAAGCACAGGGCTACTATTAAGTTGTCGTCTGCTTATGTAAATTCATATCCTGAAACCGCTATTAACAAGGTTGTCATTCCTGAAGAAGCCACCCCTGAAACAATACTTCAATCTGAAGTTGCAGAAAAGGGGCTTGCTCCTACTACTCCAAATGTAACAAAGCCATCAGAAAAAAAGAAAATCTTTCAGACAAAAGAGGCTATTGACGAATACTTTAACCAGAGGAAAGAACTACGTCAAATAATTCATCAAGAAATATTGGATTATGCTACAAAACACCTTGACAAGGATCTTCTAACATATTTCACCAAATGCTTCAATGAGCACAACGCATATTGTAAAAGTAAGGGGTGGGAGCCAAAAATACCTGAAATGAAGCCCAGGAAAAAAAGAAAGGAAGCCGCCTTTACTCCAGTTGGTGATTCTTCTAATAGGAGATTTGGAAACTCCCGCCATCCTGTTTATGGATATGCGCGGGACAAATATGGGCGAGTTCAGGAAAGAGACTCCCTAAACGAGGAGAGAAAGAATGAATTCAGACAGTCACAAACACTCCAGAGAAGCTATGATTATTCCAATTACGATAGCGAGAGCGATCATGACAGTTACTACGACAGCAATAGTTATGACTAATTCCATTATAACTGCATTATGAAGAAAAACTCATACGGTATAAATTTGGATTATAACAGAGTTCTATCATGTATTAGTGATGTTAAAGCCGTAGATAAAATATCACCTGAGGAAAGGGCTGCTGCAGAACTTCACTCAAAAGCCAATAATAAAAGGAGAAAGGAACCAATGCAGACGAGCCAATCTGCTTCTGTAAAAGAAGTTGAAAAGAACGCTCTTGCTGGTCGAGAAGATTCTGGAAGCAATAAGAGTGAAAAAGAAACTGTCGTTCAAGTAAAAACAAAAGAACGGCTCGAAGAAATTGTGGAAACACTAAGGGCTTGCCGCAACGACAGAAGAGGCTCTGGCTTCACTGCCGTTGCAAGAGTCTTTACTGTGTGGAATGAAGAAGGAAAAACTTTTCCAAGGGTGTATTGGTTTACAAATGAGTCCTTTAACTTCAATTTCAATTTTAAGTTCCCTAAATTGGCAAAATATGGCACATTTCAGCCAAAGAATTCTGATATTGCACTCCAGATCCAAATGTCCGATTTAGGTCAGTCTTTCAAACTTCCGTATTTGAAATACGCTAAACATACCGTTGTCAGTGATGTTTTTCTGGAGAACCGCTCAAATCTCCAAGACCAAACAATTAATATAGCAGGGGATGGGCTTACATACCAATATAGAGATTTTGATGAGTTCCTTGAAGAATTACAAAAGAATCACGACGATATAGTAGAAGTGGAATCGACTCTTCAGAAGCTGAAAGCAGAAAGAGAAGAGCTGAAAAAACACGCTGGCACATCGCAGGAACAGGCTAAGAAAACAAGAAAAATCACAGATTTAGAGCGACAATACAGGATTCTCACCATGCAACAAGAGGATTTGAGAAACCTAAGCATCTACATTAGGAATCAAGGAGAAATGCGTTATGTCTTATATGTTGACCATATTCAGACACGTGCAAAAACCCAAAATCTTTTTGATGGAAAAACACTAATCATCGAAGGTGGTCCTGGTACAGGAAAATCTACTACCATGATACAACGTCTTGCTTATTTGACGGACACTTATGCAATTGATGAAGATGAAAGAAATAAAAACAACAAGTACCATCTTACAACTAAACAACGTGACAAATTGCGCAAGGCAATTAAATCACAGCGCGACTGGATATTCTTCTCTCCTTCAGAGTTGCTTAAAAATTATCTTGCCGATGCTATGAATAAAGAGGGACTTGAAAAGACCTCAGAAAAAGTATGGCATTGGGAAGAATATCGTGAAATGATTCTTCAGAAACACTACCAAATATTAGAAGGCTCTGATGGCTATGCGCCTTTCATGGTCAGTTGTCTTGATGAACATGCTGCATTATTTTATAACTCTGATATTATTAAGGAGTTCAAAAATTTCTATTTGGGACAACTGAGAGATATTAAGAACAAACTTCCTCAGTTAAAAACAGAAGGAACAGTATATGCATGGACAGCCATCGCCCAAAATATCAAGTCAAGATTTGAAGATAGTGAGAAGTACAGCCTCTATCAGTTTATAACACTATTCAACTCTCTTGACTCCGTTTATGGTAATGACTACAGAAAATTCCTTCGGGAAAGGAATGAGACTGTCAATGAACTTTCTAATGAGATATACAATTTGTTAGAAGAGAATGAAAAAGTGATGTATGCTATTGCTGACATCATCGACTTCCCATCAGATACAGAAGAAGCGATTGAAGATGATGAAGAAATGGAAGAGATTCTTAACGAAGAAAGTCCTTTAGCCTCCACTGCCAATCGAATTACAATGTGGATGAAGTCCGTCATTTCGAAAAAACAAGAAAATCCCAAGAACGAAAAACTGTTCAGTGAAATACAGAAATGGTTAAAAGCATACTGTAAAAGCAAAAATGACAATAACACACCATTGTCTGATCTGCATGAACTGATGAGCGATGAACTGCTTCCATTAATGCGCAATGATTTTGACAAGCAAATTGATAAGATTTGCGAAATGATGACTTTTGAGCAGTTTGGCCAATACACCAGAGGCGTAAAGAATATAATGCTCAACGGACTTCCCGCTAAATACAGAAAATTCCGCAGTCATCTTATCTCAACACAATTTGAGGGCTGTAATCTAATTTTGCTTCGAGACATTATGCGACAAAGCCAAGGCAAAGAACTGCACCATCAGGAGCAGTCTTTGCTGTTAGGTTTTATCAATGAATTGGTGAAACAGATTCTTTCGTCAAACTTAAATGTTAAGCATACATACATAGAGGCTTATAATGAGGTGGCTCGGCCTATAATAGGAATAGACGAAGCTACCGATTTTAGTGCCTGTGACATCTATGCCATGCAGTCACTATTATCTTGGGATTATTATAGTTTGACGTTGTGCGGTGACAGAATGCAACGCATGACGGAATATGGTATCAAGTCTTGGTCCGATTTGAAGGACATCGTTCCTAACTACACCGCCCCAGTTCAGTTAAGCAAGTCATATCGGCAAAGTAAGAAACTGCTTGAGGTGGCAAAGAAAATTTCAATCGATACTATGAATAATTTGGATGAGGTTCCAGATTATAAGGCATTCATTAAATTCAACAAGGTACCTGATCCATTGGCATATATCAGCGACAATGAATCATACAAAATAAACTGGATATCGAAACGTATAGAAGAAGTCCATCGTGCTTATGGAGGAAAACTGCCTTCAGTGGCTATATTTGTCAACGACAAATATACTGTTCCAAGGTTTATTGAAAAACTTAAGCTAACGGATTTCTTTAATAATTCCGGAATAGAGATTATTGATGGATTAGAAGAGAAGAAAGGAGTTAAAGACAAGTACATCTCTGTTTACCCTATTGACGTGGTGAAAGGGATGGAGTTTGACGTTGTTTTCTTTCATGATATAGACCATACGCCAGCAGATAAAGAAACGCTTAGGCGGTATATCTATGTTGGCATATCGCGTGCTGCCTTCTTCCTTGGGATAACCCTTAGCAAGGATGACCCTGAAATAAGTAAATACTTTATTCAGAATAAAGACTGGTTCAAAATATAACAGGAAGCTAAAATGATTTTTTCTGAAATTCCTTCAAAAAGCGACCATCTTGCACTTTTCGAGTATTGTGTTCGCGTCGTCAGGAAAAAAGGTAAGATGAATGCTGCATACACTCATCAAGGGTGGGCTTTTCTTATTTTTGGAGATAAAAGAAGCTCTTCAGAAAGAAATGCGCTCATGAGCATTGTTAAGCAGGTGTATTCACCTTACTTCAGTGAAGACCTGAACAACTATATGTTCCTTGAAGACAAAATAAAAGACACCTTCCCCTCTTTTTTTGATATTGAAGAAGAAAGTCTAAATCTATTTGAAACCATTCAAAAGGCTCTTGAAGCTGAATACAAGGAGCAAAAGAAGCCAAGGAACAGAAAGCAATATCGCGTTTCTTCTTGCGTGAATATATCGTCTCAAGAAAATCAGGTCGTATACAAAGCTCAGATTGTTGTCGAAGAAGGGGATGACCCACGGTTCTCCGAAGGAATGCCTATTGACTTCAAAGTTCAAGAATCATCTTATTCATGTGAAGTTGTTGAATATGATTATGCTAATGCTCTTCTTTTCTTCAGCTCGCCAAGACCGCTGTTTTCAACATATAATGCACGCATTGTTTCAGACGCTTCCATGAATACAATTGCTCTCATGAAGCTTCTTCAGGAAATATCCGTGAAAACAATTGAAGAAACCATCCCTTTGCATAAATTTCTCAACAACACAACGAGAAACGTTTCTGAGATTCCTCATGGAGAATACCCTACATATTTGGATGATTTGCTTAGCGCAGACGAATCTCAACAGGAAGCTTTTCATGCTGCTTTAGATAATGACATCTCATTTATCTGGGGTCCACCCGGTACTGGTAAATCATACACTCTGTCCGCAATTATCATGGCTCTTTACCACATGGGAAATGAACGAACTGCAGTTTGCTGTCTTTCAAACGTCGCTGTTGACCAGTTGGTTAATAAGGTCGTGGATATCATTACGGTAAAGGAGCCGATGATGTCACGAGGTCAATTTTATCGGGCTGGTCGTACCACAGATGCTACTCTTCTTGCCACAGATTTCCTGTTCCCTGATGACGAGGAATCAAAGAAACTGAGAACAAAGATTAAGGTTCTCACCAAAAAAGTTGAGTATTACAGAGACCACAACAAGCAATTTACGGATGAAGCCATAACAACGAAAGCGGCCCTAAAAGAACTCAGAGAAAAATTGAAAGTACATACGGATGACTTAATAAACCAAGTAAAGGTCGTTTTTTCTACAATTTCCAACTTTGTGTTAAACACAAGGCTGAAAGATAGTGAATTTGATAACCTGATCGTTGACGAGGCCAGTATGCTTGCGGAACCACAACTGATTGCATTGGCCAGCAAAGTTACTAAGCGTATTATTCTAGTTGGAGACTTTCAGCAGCTATCGCCAATATCTGAGGCAGGGGTGCCAATGCTTAGTAATAGCGTGTTTAAACTGGCAGGCATAGACATTAACCATACTGACCATAAAGCACTGCATCAACTACTACATCAAAGACGTTCCAACCCCAAACTTGTCGATGTAATCAACAAAGCTTTCTATGCTGATAAACTCATTGCAGCTAATAAAAAATTCAACCATATAGTTGAATGTCCTCCTTACAGCGGATGTGTTATTGGAATGAATAGCATTCAAAATGGAGAAGTTAGGTTTACCAAAGGAGGAACACGACAAAATAAAGCAAATGCAGAAGCTGTTATGAACCTTTTGGATCTGTATAGCATGCAAGAAAGGGAGTCCTTTAGTATCGGTGTTATAACACCATACACAGGGCAAGTGTCAATGCTGAAGGCACTCTTTATAGAAAGAAAATATAAAATAAATTTCCAGAAAAGGGTACGAATAGGAACAGTACATACATTTCAAGGCTCTGAATGTGATGTCATTATATTTGACATGGTAGACAGTTCAAAGTTTGAGAAAGGCAAGCCATATTTCGGTAAAATATACGAACACAATCAAGGGGAACAGCTTCTTAATGTGGCTATTAGCCGTGCAAGGCACAAATTGATTGTGGTGTGTGACCCTGATTTTATCACCACATGCCCTGGTGGCAAAGTTTCAGATAAGACTGTCGCAATTTTCCAGAAACTTCTACTGGCAAGACATACTCATATGTGACATAACTCCGAAGTGGACAATCAACTCTATAAATAAAAATCTATGAATCACAATCTGTCAACAAACGATATTGCCCTCTTTGATGCTTTGCATAAAGAGCGAGAACTGGATGCCAGAACATTTAACAAACCTGACTATAAAGGCATATGGTCAGGAGTCGTTGACAAATACAAGGAAAAAGCACATTTTGTCTATGAACTTCTTCAAAATGCTGATGACGCTCAAGCTTCTGAAGCTGTGTTCCAACTTAAACGCGACAGGGTGACTTTTAGACATAATGGAACAATACATTTTACAATAACTCCTGTTACTGACTTTTCCCAAAAAGGCCATATTAACGCTATTACTGGAGTGGGAAATTCCACTAAGAACGATAAAGATGGTAATACAATAGGTAAATTTGGCGTTGGATTCAAGGCTGTTTTCCAATATACTACTGAGCCGCATATCTATGATGACAAGTTCTGGTTTAAGATTGAAAATTATATTGTTCCGACTGCTTTGGAAAATGACCTTATTGGACGTAAAAAAGGTGAAACTGTTTTCGATTTTCCATTTTTCTCTCCAAGATCAGCATACATTGAAATAATGGATCGCCTAAAGAACTTAGACAACCCCATTCTTTTTCTTCGGCATCTTAAAAAAGTCATAATTGAAATTCCAAATGAACCGTCGATTATCTACGAGAAAAACGTACTGGAAGAGTATCATTATGATAACGTAAAACATGAGTTGCTTTCTGTCTTGAACAATGGAAGAACTGAGAAAATTCATATGTTTACCCAAGAAATTGAGGTAAAAGTAGAAGGTAATAAAAGTGTTAAACATTTCATATCTGTTGGATATTTCCTTGATGACAAAGGAAACCTGGATGATACAATTACAGGCAAGGTGTTCTGTTTCTTTCCTACGGCTGAGAATTTCAAGTTGCATTGTGTGGTTCACGCTCCCTTCCTCTTGGTCGATAGTAGACAGCAACTAAAGCATGATAATTATAATGGACTACTTAAAAGTAAGTTGGCCTGTCTCGCTGCCGTTGCCTTGGTATACCTGCGAGACTACGGCAAAAAAAGAGGGCAACTGCTTGTCAATGAAAACATCTTTAATTTCATCCCGCCTAAAGACAGGTATAGCTATTCATATTCAGATAACACTTTTCGAGAGGCGTATATTGATATGATGCAAGGTGAAGAGCTACTGTTAGGTAGAGGTAATAGATACATATCACCAAGAGGATCTTTAATATGTCGACCCATCTCAATGATGCAAATAATATCAGATGACCAACTTGGGAAGCTAAGGCAAGAGGTGGAAATAGACGATGAAGAATATGATGAAGAGTACGATGATGATGAAGAGATTGAATATAATTTCCTTCGAGAGGAAACACTGCGGAAATATAGTCAGGACTACGTAAGGGACATATTGGACGAACTTGAAATCTGCGAATACGATGGTAAATGTCTAGCAACAGACTTGACCGCAGAATTCATGTCTGAATATGGATTCAGATGGGCTAAACGCCTATATTCGCATCTAAGGAATGAGCAAATAAATTTGTGGAAGCGCCCATCAAACAGTAAGAAAAATATCAATGAGACACCATTCTGTCTTAGTCCAATTTTGCTCACAAGCAAAGGTACGTGGGAGGCACCCTACCTAAAATCTGGGGCGCTGAATGTGTATCTGCCTATGGCAAGTGACGTTGACAAATATAATTTCGTGTCGGACGACTATTTCAAGGAGAAAGAAACGAAACTGTTCTTGGAAGACCTTGGTCTAAAACAACCCGATGCATGGGATTACATTCATAGTATCATCCTTAAAAAACATGTTTGTGGAGAAACTTCTTCTGAATATGAACTGAACAACGACTTGGAAATAGTATATGACTATGTTAAAAAGATTGAGAACAACGACATTAGGAAGGAGAAACTTGAAGCTCTGGCGGAAGAACTGCTTTTGATGGATGTCAAGGGGGAATGTCATTTGGCAAAAGACTTATATGATAACAACGATGCGTTGCTTAGGTACTTTAGATACCAAACCCGGTTATTTGTTGGCATAAAGAAATACCAGAGATTTATTGACAAATATTCCATTCAAGAGTTTCATTCTTTTCTCACAGAGCTTGGAGTCCCTTCATGCCCAAAAGTCATAAAGCAATCTCGATACTCGTTGACGTATGCTGAAGAAAAATGGTTGGGTATAGAGAAATATACATGGTGTAGTTTTAAAGACTTTGTCATTGACGGGTTTAAAGAGAAATCTTTTTCAACAACAGAAGATTCCAGAACTTTCTGGAACTGGCTGTCGGAATGTTATGATATTGAGAAATACAAACAGACGACCGTCAAGTACCAATACTACAGATATTATGATAAAAATATGCCAACGACCTTGTTTAGCAGCTTGTTTAACAAACCATGGATTGTTTTGCCGGGGAAAAAGCCTCTAAGGCCTGAAGAAGTCGGATTGGAGGAACTTGAAGAAGCCGGATTCAACATTGATTACAAACTGATTAAGCTGTTTGGCATTGAAAAGAAAACAAAGTCTTTGAAGGAACTGGGTGCTTCGGCGTCTCAAATTCAACAAAATGAATTAGGTAAACTTGCAGAAAGTATGGGCCTTGACACTCCAGAAAAGCTACATGAAGCCTTGGAGGCGTTGAAGGAAAAGACATTAAGAGAAGAAGCAAATAGAACGCTGCAACGTAATAGTAACAATCAAGACGCAAACCTCGAAGAAGAGTCATCTTTTGGCAGACAACGCCAGACAAATCTGGATGAAATGTCTACTTCTACAGATGCTTCTCAGAGAAAATCTGCAAAAGTGGAAAAAAGTACAGATGAACTTGTAAACGAAATCACACAGAAGCTGGCTGATGAAGCAAATAAAAGAATAGAGGAAGAAAACAAACGGGCACAAGTGGCAGTCCTTGAACGTTATTCAAAAATATGGTTTGCCACATTGCTTGATTTGGAGTATAGCAACACTTCAGATTCCTATGGCGGTAAAAATGGGGTTAAAATATCTTTTGGTAAATTTAGGAAAGAAATTGGGTCAGAACGAATATATCAACTGAGTAATCCATCCAGAAATATACCGATATGGATTGAAGATTTAGGCGGATTCTCTGTTAGATTCACGTTTTTCAACAGGGATGACGTTGTTTTTGATTTTGAGGTCGCTAATGTCAAAGACTTTACACTTCGCGTGAAAGCCAAAGTTTCAGATATTAGCCTAATTGATCAGATTGACTGGTCGCGATGCTCGAAGGCTGTTATTGATGTAAGCAGTCCTGTCGAGATAATGCACCGCCTGAAAAATGAGTTTGTCAGCCTACCATACAATGATGACTACAATTTCAGAAACGGCTTGACAAATGATATTAGCTTCGTGTTTGGCCCTCCTGGAACAGGAAAGACTACCCGCTTGGCAGAAATTATTAAGCAAAAAATGTTAAGGCCGTATTGCAAGATACTGGTGCTTACTCCTACAAACAAGGCATGTGATGTATTGACACGTAAACTTATTGAGACCTCAGATGATTATAGGGATTGGCTTGGACGATTTGTTGCTACTGGCGATGAAATAATAGAAAAAGAAGGAGTACTTGTTGACAGAAATAGCAACCTATATAAAGAAGACAGGTGCTGCATTGTTTCTACCATGGCCAGGCTTCCTTACGATGGCTTTAATCAAACAGAATCACACACCCTGTTGAAGGATATTGAATGGGATTTCGTCATCGTTGACGAGGCTTCAATGGTGCCACTGGTCCAAATAATTTATTCAATCTTTAAACTGAAAACGAAAACTATCATAGCTGGAGACCCGCTTCAAATTGCTCCAATAGTCAGAGAACAAGGGTGGGCTGGCGAGAATATATATACAATGGTTGAGTTGGAAGACTTTGAGAATCCTACTACGAAACCTATTCAATTCGAGATTGAGAAACTGGATACTCAATACCGCGCTCTTCCTTCTATTGGTACATTATATAGTGAATACTGCTATAATGGCAAACTAAAACACAACCGGAAAAATACTGATACAAGAAAATTATCGACAGGTAGTATAAAAGCGAACCAAGTTACTTTTGTGCCATTTAAGGTTGAGAAATTTGACAGTATTTATGGCGCAAAGAAACTGCAAGGAAGTAACGTCCATGTTTACTCTTCCATTTTTGCTGTTGAACTATGCGCATATCTTGCAAAATCTCAAAAAGGAGAAAATGTCAAGCTGGGGATTATCTGTCCTTATGCCCCACAAGCCCAATTAATAAACAAAATGATTGAGCAAAGAATAGATATACCATCAAATGTTGAAGTGTTAGTCGGTACCATTCATGGCTTCCAAGGAGATCAGTGCGATATGATTATCACGGTCTTTAATCCTCCTACGGGAATAAAGACGGCAGCTGATAAGATTATGCTTAATAACCGCAAAATTATCAACGTCGCTATCAGTCGCGCTCGCGATTTCCTGTTTATTCTTTTACCCCATCCTGACAGCTATGGCTATGAAAACCTTGTTGAGCTAAATAGACTCTGCGGAATTGCAAACCGCAAATGTTCCTCTGCAGCTGTTTTTATTTCTGACGTTATTGAAAAGAGCATCTTTGGTAAAAGAAACTATATTGAAGCAAATACATTTGTAACAACACATCAGGTCGCTAATGTATATACAAACCCATCAAGCCTCTATGAAGTGCGCATTGACGAGAACGCGGTAGATATTCAGACAACTGGATCAAACTATCAACCCCAAACTGTAGTTCTACCGAAAGAGGCAAGTACGTCTTTTACTGAGCATACTCAAACTGCCGCCGGAGTTGACGATTCTAAACAATTGTCAAATAGCCCATCGGAGCCTGAATACAAATTGGCTAAAGTCAATATTTCCGACAAACAACTCAAAGAATTTAGTTTGCCAGCCCAGTATCTTGATTATTTCTCAGAACTAAACCTTGATTTGAGAGATGCTCTTGGAATCATGATTTCCGATTGTACTTATGCCTCACTGTTCGCTCTAGTACAAATTGTTGGTAATCCAGAAATGGCTAACCAATGCGGATGGTATAAAGTTGATGAAGATGATATAAGATCATTGAAAGACGTTTCACAAAAGCACGAACTCACCAAAGCCTTATATCCTCAACTTTTCATGGCCTTGGCTCATCATTCTATCCGGATTAAAGGTATTGGAAATACACTTATCAAAGATTTAAAATATGACGAATTTGTTGCTGCGATGGAAGATCATATTTCTCGAATGCTTAATAAAGCAAAACTAAAGCGTAACAACAATGTCGTGAAGGAAAAGAAATCAAATCGTCCAAGAAACAAAATTGTACAACAATACAGCACTTCGTTTACATATAGGCAAAAAGACGATGGAAATATGTATGATAAGTTCGAATATGGTCTAAGTGATTGGTGATAAACATCTTATTCCAATGTCGGAGAAGATGCAGAGTTTGGGGTGTCAGAAAAAGCTTCTTTATATATAGTGAGACCATAGAGTGAAAGACGGCAGGTCATAAGACCCGCCGTCTTCTTTACTATTCAACAACGGCAACAGTATCTACGGCAGTTGAATCGACAACTTCGATTCCTTCAAGTTTATTCTCGAAGTAATCATAGTCTTTTATTCGTTTAGACTCTTCACGCGCATCTTTGT
>ERZ842401.3406-NODE-3406-length-19811-cov-4.112168_pt1 | contig 19811 bp, 14 predicted proteins | sample MGYA00521270_ERZ842401 | MGnify/ENA primary metagenome ERZ842401 (study PRJEB31892, sample SAMEA3878208) | bioreactor metagenome | biome: Moose rumen | place: Sweden | collected 2011-10 | study: EMG produced TPA metagenomics assembly of the PRJEB12797 data set... | reverse complement strand
GGTGCCGCTGGCCTCGAGCGGACGGGTGGGGGTGTTCATCCAAATGTCCACGCCCGAGATGAGGCGGCGTGCCAGCTGCATATCATAGTTCTCCAGGAAGATGATCTTGCCCAGGAACTCGGGACGCTGGCTGATTTCGTAGATCTTCTTGATGAGACCCTGGCCTGCACCGTCGGCGGGATGTGCCTTACCCGTGTAGAGGAACTGGACGGGATAGTTGGGGTTGTTGACGATTTTCTCCAGGCGCTCCAGGTCGGTGAACAGCAGGTGAGCACGCTTGTAGGTGGCGAAGCGGCGACCAAAACCGATGAGTAGCGCGTTGGGGTTAATCTTGTCCATCAGGCTGACGACGCGGCTGGGGTCGCCCTGATTCTTGAGCCAGCTGTCGCGGAACTGCTGGCGGATATAATCCACGAGCTTGGCCTTCAGCGCCATACGGGTGTCCCAGATCTCTTTGTCGCTGACCTCATAGATGCCGTGCCAGATTTCCTCGTTGGACTGGTCAGCGAGATGGTTGGCATCGAAGTGCTTAGCATAGAGCTTGCGCCATTCGGTAGCACACCAGGTTGGGAAGTGGACGCCGTTGGTGACATAGCCCACGTGGCTTTCCTCAGGGAAGTAGCCTCTCCAGATGTGCTGGAACATCTTCTTCGAGACTTCGCCGTGGAGCCAGCTGACACCGTTAACCTCCTGACAGGTGTTGCAGGCGAAGGTGCTCATACAGAAGCGCTCGCTGTGGTCGTCGGGGTTCTGGCGACCCATGCCAATGAACTCATCCCAGGAGATGCCGAGCAGCTGGGGATAGCCGCTCATATACTTGCCGAAGAGACCCTCGTCGAAGTAGTCGTGGCCTGCAGGCACAGGCGTGTGCACGGTATATAGAGAAGACGAGCGCACGAGTTCGAGAGCCTGGTTGAAGGTGAGGCCGCTCTGCACGTAATCCACGAGGCGCTGCACGTTGCAGAGGGCGGCGTGGCCCTCGTTGCAGTGATAGACGTCCTTCTTGATGCCAAGCTTCTTGAGCAGCAGCACACCGCCGATGCCGAGCAGGATCTCCTGCTTCAAACGGTTCTCCCAGTCGCCGCCGTAGAGGGCGTGGGTGATGGGACGGTCGTACTCGGAGTTCATCTCATTATCAGTATCAAGCAGGTAGAGCTTCACGCGACCAACGTTGACACGCCAGACATAGGCGTGCACCTGGTAGTTCATGTAGGGAACGTCGATGACGAGGGCCTTGCCGTCCTTGTCCAACTGCTGTTCAATGGGAAGGCTGCCGAAGTTCTGAGCCTCATAGTTAGCAATCTGCTGACCGTCCATGGAAAGGGTCTGCGTGAAATAGCCGAAGCGATAGAGGAAACCCACGGCGACCATATCCACGTTGGAATCAGAAGCCTCCTTCACATAGTCACCAGCCAAGATGCCGAGACCACCGGAATAGATCTTCAGAACCTGATTCAAGCCGTACTCCATGCAAAGATAGGCCACGGAGGGGCGGTCCGTGCGTGGTTTCACGTCCATGTATGCGCGAAACTCCTTATAGGTGTCGTTCATTCGCTTGAGGATGTCCTTGTCCTTGGCCAGTTCGGAGAGACGCTCGTAGCTGAGACGCTCGAGCAGAAGCACCGGATTTTGACCGCACTCCTCATAGAGCGCCGGATCCAGACGGGAAAAGAGACTGCGGGCACTGTGGTTCCACGCCCACCACATATTGTGGGCGAGTTCCTCCAACTTGTTCAGTTCCTCGGGGATGTTACTCTTCACGGTCACCGGTTTCCACTGAGCCTCGTTGGCATTGCTTGCTTTGATTTTCATAAATGGTTATTTTTGGAAAAGTGTGATAAATAAATCTATAGATTGCGCGCCGCCGCCCTGCGTAGGGCAACGCCGTAAGCCTCGTAGTAGTACTTGATGAAATGCTTCCACTGCGCCTTCTCGGCCATCGCCGCGGCAGCCTTGCGCGCCACCTCCACCTCTTTCGGGGAGAGCTCTGAGAAGCCGATGATCTCGTCGCGGATGCGGTCGGCAACCTCGTCGTAGTTGTAGTCGGATCGCTGGATCACTTCCACGCCGTCGAGGTCAAGGTAGCAGGGCGTGCCGCCCTCGGCCTTACCATTCACGGCTATCTCAACCTTGACACCACGCTTACGCTTGGTGACCGCCTCGGCCTTCGACTCATTGGCCCACAGACCGAAGCCCGCAAGCGTTGTCGTGATACATGGCACCTTGAAGGCCACGCTCTCCAACGGGGTGTAGCCCCACGGCTCATAGTACGAGGGATAGACCGTCAGGTCGAGACCTAGCAGGAGGTCGTAGTAGTGAAGGTTGAAGATGCCGTCTGCGCCGTCGAGATAGCAGGGCACAAACATAATCTTCACGCGGCTGCTCTCACGGTTGGTGACGCCATAGCGAAGCAGCGTCTGCGTAACCATATCGCTGCCCGGCTCGTGCAGGTCATGGGTGATGAAGGGATTCGGAAGGGCTGTTGAGGTATTGAACGCTTGGAGCATCATTCTCCCCTGCAGATCACGCCGGGGACCAGCCTGCCATGCAGGAACCTCTACGAGGGCAAGCACGGGGCGCTGCAGACGGTCATCGTGCAGCGTCCGAACCAGTGCTTCGAGATAGACATCGATGCCCTTGTTTTTCCATTCGTAACGTCCGCTGGTGGAGATGATGAGCGTTTCGTCGTCGAGTGATGTTCCCATCAGCGCATTGGCCACATCCAGGATGCAGCGACGAGCCTTGCGACGGCGATTTACAAACGTCACTCCTTTCGGCACGAAGTCCATCTCGAAACCGTTGGGTAGCACCACGTCGGGCTGCTTGTCCAGAAGCTCCAGACACTCGCGCGCCGTCACATCGCTCACCGTCGTGAAGCAATCCACATGGTGCGCCGTCTGGCGCTCGATACTGTGCTTCGACTGTACATTCAGCTCCTCGGCCATCTGATTGCCATTGTATGCAAAGAGGTAATCGTAGAGCGGTTTGCCGTTGCCGGCGATGCTACGGCCAATGGTCGTGGCATGAGTGGTGAAGATTGTGGCTATGGCAGGCACGTGTTTGTGGATATACAGAGCACCGAGGCCTGTCATCCACTCGTGGGCCTGATAGACCACGTGCTTGGTCTCGTCGAGGAAGTGGTGGTAGTAGCTCTCTACTACCCTACCGGCGGCATACGAGAACATCGAGGCCTCGTCGTAGTCACCGTAGGCGTGCAGGCTATCCACCTGGAAGTCATTCCACAGCGATTCATAGATATCGTTCTTCTGGGCAAAAAAAGGCAGGAAATCAACCAGCACCACCACGGGGCGGCCCGGAATCTGCCAACGGCCGATACGGATACTGAGGGATTCCTTTGCGGCTACGCGACGCCAATCGGCCCACAGCCGTTTGTCTTCTACGAAGAGGGGATTCGTCTTGTCCTGCCAGAAATCAGGACCTATGAATATGACGCGATCGGGAAACGTATCCTGTAGTGTCTTGGCACGCGTGGACAACACGGTATAAATACCGCCGACCTTATTACAAACCTCCCAACTGGCCTCAAAGATATAGTCGGGAAGAAGGTTATCTTGACTCATTTACCTAAACGGGTTTTACCAGAACATTCTCTTAAATCGGGCGCAAAATTACATCTTTTTTCTTATCATACCAACATTTTAGACGCAAAATCCTTCCTTTCTCTCGGAATCTTGACCTAAGACAGGAGAAGCCATGCCAGATAGGCTACATAACCCAACACCATCATGACGCCTTCCCACCGTCCCACCTTGTGCCGGGAGCGGGCAAATACCATAAACAGGAAAGAGCCGAAGACGAGCATCGCATAGTCTGTCCATAGGACACCCGATGCGGGCAGGGGACGAATCAGGGCGCACACGCCCAGAACCCAGAAGGTGTTGAAGAGGATACTGCCCACAATATTGCCGATGACCATCGCACTGCGCCCTTTCCGCGCAGCGACCACACTGGCTGCCAACTCCGGTAGCGATGTGCCGCCGGCAGCGAGTGTCAAGCCAATCACTGCCTCGCTGACACCCAATGAACGTGCAATCCCACAGGAGCCCTCCACGAATAGCTCACCGCCGCCAACGAGTGCGACGAGCCCAAGGATGATATACAGCGTCATCCGAAGGCCCGACATCGGAACGCCCCCCACGGTCTCTTCTATAGTGCCCGACTTCGCCATGGAATACGTATAAGCCATGAAGATTGCAAAGAGGCACAACAGCACAACACCGTCACCGCGTGACAGCACATCAGAAGACCCACCGCTCAACAGTACGTCCAGCGACAAGGCGGTCAGCACAACGCTGGCAACCAAGGTCAGGGGAATATCCCGCGTCGCAGCCGTATGGGTCACCACGATGGGATAGAGCGCCGCAGAGGCACCAACGATGACCAGCACATTGAACACATTGCTGCCTACGATGTTACCAATACTCATGCCCGACGCGCCTTGCACGCCCGACAACAGGCTCACCATGAATTCCGGCAGGGAAGTACCGAAACCTACGATGGTCAGGCCAATGACCATCTCGGGAATCTGGAAACGGCGGGCTACGTTCACGGCGCCGTCCGTCAGCTTGTCGGCACCAACAATCACCAGTACTGCACCTATAATGACGAAAAGAAGATTCTGTAACATAACGGATTACGGGATTTTTTGAGTAGTCTTTGATCTAATGGACAATGTATTACTTGAGCCAATTCTATGCGTTCCATGAACAATCTGAGAAGTTTATCTGCGAAAAAGTTGGCCGTTTCAGCCTTTTTGAGTAATTTCGCAGCTGAAATCAAAAGGAAACACTATGCCCTCTCCCAATAAACGTTCTTCTGAGAGCGAATTTGTCAGTTGCATCGACTGCCAGAACACCAAGGCGCTCTACCAATGGTCCACGAACCCCATCGTTGCCTTCTGCGGCATCCACGGCGAACGACAGGTGGCGCAGGCACGCCGTATCTGCAAGCTGTTCAGTCCTTTACTGAAAGAACAGACTCCCATTCGCCACTTCGACAGCTACCCTGCATCGAAGGAGGAGCTGGACGAATTCCTGAAGCAGGAACAGCAGCTGCTTCAAGGTGGTTCCTCCATGGAAACCAAGTCATAGACCGCACTGGGAACCTTCCTCTTCAGCACGTCTACCTTGAAATCTACACCAGGAACAATACCGTAGCTCCGCAAGATACTCTCTACCGTCTTACTGGCCAGCACGGGATGGTTGTTTTCCTCGCTCAAGTGACAGAGCCACACATGGTGCAATGCAGGGCTGGAGCTGTTGGCCAGCAGCTCGGCAGCCTCCTTGTTGCTCAGATGGCCCGTATCGCCGGAGATACGCCCTTTCAGATAGGCCGGGTACGGCCCTGCCATGAGCATTTCATGGTCGTGGTTGCTCTCCAGCACGAGGTAGTTCGCCTCCGACACCTCCTCCTTGATGCGCTCCGTCACGTGACCTACGTCGGTAATCAAGCAGAAACGCACGCCCCCCGACTCAATGCGATAGCCCACGCAATCATTGCTGTCATGCGGCACGGGGAAAGCGGTAATCGTGAGGTCGGCCAGCTGTAGCGGCACATCCTTTTCGAGGAAAAACTGCTGTTCGGCCTTCAACTTAGGAGAGACACAATAGTTGCGGGCGATGCCCTCGTGCACCAGCCGCGTGGAATAAATAGGGAGTCCCAGCTCCGACCCCAGCTTACCGACGGACTTGATGTGATCAGCATGGTCGTGCGTGACCAGCACGGCTGTGAACCGACGGATATCAAGACCGAAGGTGGCGAAGTGGCGCCGCAGCACACGGAAGCCCAGACCGGCATCGATGATGACACCGCCGTTTTCCGTCCACAGGCAATAGCAGTTTCCACTGCTACCACTGCCCAAACACAAGAACTTGAGCATATTGATTCATTTTTCGTGCGCAAAGATACGCAAAAAAAAGCAATCTATACTACTTTTCAACGTTTTTTAGTCTTTTTTCTATAAGCTCATATCAATAGGGCAGGCCCACGGCGAAATGTAATTGGAAATCACGCCCAAAGCGAGGATGGATGATGGGATAGCGCTCACGGCCGCTTCCATAGGCGGGATTTACGGCTTTCATGCCGCCGTCGAGGCGCAAAATGAAATAGCCAAAGTTTAGACGGATGCCGAGACCATAGGCCACCGCAATCTGTTTCCAGAACGTGTCGATATGGAACTGCCCGCCCGGCTGCTCTTCGTAGTCACGCAGTGTCCAGATATTACCCGCATCCACGAACACGGCGCCATCAATCTTCCAGAAGAGATGGGTCCGGTACTCCGCGCTCATGTCCAGACGTATATCACCTGTCTGCCGGATGAAATCAACCTTGCCGTCGCTGCCCGTAAAGCCGCCTGGTCCCAGGCCGCGAACGCTCCAGCCGCGGACGCTGTTGGCACCGCCGCTGAAATAGCGCTTCTCGTAGGGCAGGACTGTAGAGTTACCGTAGGGGTAGGCTATGCCGGCTGCCAGGTGCACGGCCAGTGAGTTGCGGTCGTCGAAGCTGAAGCTCTTCACGAAGTCAAAGTCGCCCTTCACATACTCCGCGTAGGCGATATTGAAAAGGGTATAAGCGTCGAGGCGCTCGGAGTGCTGGCCGTCCAGTAGGTGCGAGAGGCCGTAGAGCAGATTCCCCGCCGATTCGACACTCACGCGAACGCTGAACGCATTCTTGCCATAAGTAGCGTTCTGCATATTCGGCGGCACGCTGGTATATTGGAACGTGTAGCCCGCCTTCATGATGAACAGGTTCTCGTAATTGTAGCGTAGAATGGCATTGCGACTTCCTGCATCGGAGAGATACTCTCGCTGGAACGTCTCCGAGATCCAAGGCATAAAGACATAGTTCAGGTCAAGGAGATCCACGCGGTGCTGCCGCTTCAAGTCGAAGCGGTTCCAGCGGTAGCGCCACGCCGCCGTGAGCACGCGGCGGTGGAATTCGGGGCGATCCTGCGAGTCGAACATCAGCGAAGCAATACTCTGAGCATTCACCGCCCGACGGAAGCGACGCGAGAGGAAAGGCAGCATGAACTCTGGGAAGTTCAGGTTCGCCTCGGCACTGTATTCGATGTAGTTCTCATCGGTGTAGCCCTCCAGGCCCTTGATGGCCTCGAAGGCACCGCGCAGCTTCAACGACAGTAACGCCGAGCGGCGGAAGAGGTTGCGGTTCTGATAGCCGAGGCTCACGGCAGCACCAAAGTCACCGGCGGAATTGGTGCCCTCCAGCTCGGTCGACACGCCGTGGCGCTTGCCCATCAGCACACTGACGTAGGCATCCAGCGTGTCAGGCGCCGTCGCCGAAGGCTCCAGCGTCACGCTCGTGCCCATCACCGCCGAGAGCGAAGAGAGGTTGCTATAGGTGGATTGGACGTCTGACTCGTGGAAGAGCCGTCTGGGGCGCAGGTCGGTTTTGTTCACCAGAAATAGCGGGCGCAACGGCATATCACGGTGCTGATAGAAGTGAAGCGAGCGAACCACCATACTGTCCAACTGCGAACGTTGCTGCTTGAATGTCTGAGGCTCCAGATCGGTCAGATAATTCACGGTGCCGATGGCGTATCGCTGATGCAGGCGCAGCGAGTCGGTCACGGTGGCGCGGTAGAGGGGGACACAGAGGGTGAGGGCCACCTTCTGGTCGCCCACCGTCGTATCGGCCTCGAAACGCACATGACTTTTCGTGAAGCGGTAGTAGCCAGTGTTTTGGAGCAACGAAGTCAGCCGCGAGCGCTCCTCGTTTAGGACATTCGCGTCGAACGGCATTCCGGGATATAGCAGTGACTCCAGTGTGTCGCGAAGCACGAGCTCCTCCACGGCGGGGTCATCGATCCGATAGGCGATGGCATCAACGATGTAGCGCTTACCTGTGTGCACTTGGTAACGCACTTCGGCGCGGCGCTTCTTGCGTTTTTCCTGCAGGCTCACCGAGCCCTGCAGATAGCCGAGGTTGCGTACAGCCGCCTCCATGTCGACCCTACCCCGCTCCGCCTGCACGCTGTCATACACCACTGGTGCCTCACCGATGCGCTGGATGAAATGGTTGAAGCGACGAGTGCTATCCGTACCGCTGATGCAATAGACGGACATCGGAACCTTGAACAGGCTGAACCACTTGGAGTTGGCATGCTGGCGGATATAGCCAGAGAGCGCGGTTGTAGAGACATCGCCGTCGGCGCGCACCGCCACGCGCTCCAGCATATATTCGCCTTCGGGAATGAAGCGGGTAGGAGCACAGGCCATCAACTGCAACAGCACCACTACAGTCGGCAGTGCACCCCACAGAGGATTTCGGAAGTATGGTGGACAGAGAGTCATCGAATCATCCGTTAGAGACTCGTCACATCATCAGCTGCTGACGACGGAACTCGGCCAGCACAATGCCGGTAGCCATCGCCACATTCAGGCTTTCGGTCGTCGGTTGTCCGGCGGGATAGCTGGGAATGAGCAGGCGCTTCGAGCACAGTGCATCAACCTCGCCGCTCACACCATTGCCCTCATTGCCCATGACAACTACGCCGCGCTCCTGCAATGTCGTCGTCCACAGGCTCTCACCACTGAGAGAGGTTCCATAGACGGGAACGTCAGCCGGCAATGTACGCAATGACGCGCTTAAATTTATATAATGTACGCGCACGCGCGAGAGACCACCCATCGTTGCCTGCACAGCCTTGGGACTCCAGATGTCTGCCGTGCCGACCGAGCACCAGATATCACGCACGCCGAACCAGTCGGCCACACGCACGATGGTGCCCAGGTTTCCGGGATCCTGCACACCATCCAGTGCCAGACACAGGCTGTCGGCAGCCACATCAACCAGTGCTCCCTTGTCTTTCGGGATGCGGAAGAGAGCAAGCATCTGCTGCGGTGTCTGCAGCAAGCTCGCTTGCTGCAGCTCCTCGTCCGAGACGAAATCTACAGGGATCTGCGCCGCGGTCACCCCGGCGAGCATCGCGGCAGGAAGGGCGGTCGCCACCAGACGCACACACTCGAAGTGCCCCCACATCTCGCCGACGAGCTTAGGCCCCTCGGCCACAAAGAGGCCTTCCTTCCGACGGCCTTTACGGCTGTCCAACGAACGGATGAGCTTCTGGGTCGCCTTAGTCAACATGAGCGGAACGGACGCGACTGAGCGTCTCGGGCGTCATCTGTAAGAACGAGGCCACGTGCACCATCGGTGCGCGCAGGATAATTTCGGGTTTGCTCTTCAGAAGGCGTACATAGCGCTCCGTGGCGTTCTCGAAGCGCTGGCTGTCAGCGTGTTCCTGCGAAGAGATGAGGGCGTGCTCCAGAATGTTGCGATAGAGTTTTGCCATCTCCTTGTCTTTCTCCACCAGTTCCAGGAACGCGTCGTGAGGAATACCGTAGAGATAGGAGTTCTCGAGGGCTTCCACCATCAACCGCGAGGGGTTCTGCTTCAGGAAGCTCTCAATGCAGATGACAATGCGACCTTCGTAGGAGAAATGCTCCGTCACGTCGCGGCCGCCTTTGTAGTAGAACTGGCGTACCATTCCTTTCTCGACATAGTACATGAATTTGCATACGTCGCCTTCCTGTAACATCTTCTCGCCTTTCTGAATCTTGAATGGGATAAGAATGCTAGCCAACGTAGTAATGCCCTGCGTGGAGAGGGTGCAATAGCCTCTTGCGATTTCGCGGGCGATGTCTCTGAGTTTGTCCATAGGGTTTGGGGCGTTTGGGTCTATGAGGGCGTTTGATTGTATATAATCCAGTTATTAATCCAGTTTCAGGACAGCCAGGAAAGCTTTCTGCGGCACCTGCACATTGCCGATTTGCTTCATGCGTTTCTTTCCCTTCTTCTGTTTCTCCAGCAGCTTGCGCTTGCGGCTGATGTCACCCCCGTAGCACTTAGCCGTCACATCCTTGCGAACCTGCTTGACCGTCTCGCGGGCGATAATCTTGGCGCCGATGGCGGCCTGAATGGCGATGTCGAACTGCTGACGCGGCAGCAGCTCCTTGAGCTTCTCGCACATCCGCCGACCGAAATCGACCGAGTTATCAACGTGCGTCAGCGTAGAGAGTGCATCGACAGGCTCGCCGTTCAACAGGATATCCAGCTTCACAAGCTTCGACGGCCGGAAACCGTCCTGGTGGTAGTCGAACGACGCATAGCCTTTCGATATACTCTTAAGCTTGTCGTAGAAGTCAATGACGATTTCGCCGAGCGGCATCGCATACTGTATCTCTACGCGGTTGCCGCTGATGAAATCCTGACGGATGAGCTCGCCGCGCTTGCCCAGACAAAGCGTCATGATGGGCCCGATGAAGTTGGAGGTCGTGATGACAGAGGCATGGATGTAGGGTTCCTCTATGCGCTCGATAGCCGTCGGGTCAGGCATTCCGGCAGGATTGTGGACTTCTTTCACACCGCCCTGCTTGTCATAAACCATATACGATACGTTGGGTACCGTCGTAATGACGTCCATATTGAACTCGCGGTCGAGACGCTCCTGCACGATTTCCATGTGCAGCAGCCCGAGGAAGCCGCAGCGAAAGCCGAAGCCCAGAGCCACCGATGACTCCGGCTGGAACGTCAGCGATGCATCATTCAGCTGTAGTTTCTCCAGCGAGGCGCGCAGATTCTCGTAGTCCTCCGTCTCGATGGGATAGACACCAGCGAAGACCATGGGCTTCACTTCCTCGAATCCAGCAATGGCATCAGCTTGACCGAGCGTGTTCATGTGCGTGATCGTATCACCCACTTTCACCTCGGTGGCTGTCTTGATACCGCTGACGATGTAGCCTACGTCGCCGCAGTGCAGCTCTCCGCGCGGAACCATATCCATTTTCAGAACGCCGATTTCGTCGGCTTTGTATTCCTTTCCGGTATTGATGAACACGACTTCGTCGCCGCTCCTGATACTGCCGTTGACAATCTTGAAGTAAGCGATGATACCACGGAACGAGTTGAAGACCGAGTCGAAGATGAGGGCCTGTAGCGGAGCCGTCTCGTCGCCCTTCGGATACGGAATGCGATTGACGACCGCATTGAGGATGTCATCGACGCCCTCGCCCGTTTTTCCGCTGGCGCGGATAATCTCCTCGCGTTTGCAGCCGAGCAAGTCGATGATCTCATCCTCAACCTCTTCGGGCATCGCGTTCGGCATATCGCATTTGTTGACGACGGGAATGATTTCCAGGTCGTGGTCGATTGCCATATACAAGTTGGAAATGGTCTGTGCCTGCACGCCCTGTGTGGCATCCACCACCAGCAGCGCGCCCTCGCAGGCGGCAATGGAGCGCGACACCTCGTAGGAGAAATCCACGTGTCCCGGAGTATCAATCAGGTTGAGCGTGTACTTCTCACCATCGCGGACATACTCCATCTGTATCGCATGGCTCTTGATGGTGATGCCACGTTCCCGCTCGAGTTCCATATCGTCGAGCATCTGTCCTTCGGTGACCTTGATGGTGTTGGTACGCTCAAGGAGTCGGTCGGCCAACGTGCTCTTGCCGTGGTCGATGTGGGCGATGATGCAGAAGTTGCGGATGTGTTTCATGGGCGCAAAGATAATAAAAAATTCCCATGTAAGGCACGCCTTGCATGGGAAATCGTCTTGTGAGGGTCAAATTTTCTTACTTGAGGCCAAAGACAAGCTCCTTTTCGTCGCCACTCACAGTGAGTTTATCCTCGCGAAGCAACCAACCGAGAGCGAGGTAGAGCTCCTTGTCGGTCTTCACCTTGGCAGCCTTCTTCAAATCCTTGGCGTTCTGTGCGCCATTCTCGTTCAGGGCTGTCCAGACAGCACCTGCGAGCAATCCTGCATTTTCAAACATGTTCTTTTTACCTTTTGAGTTAATGTTTCATTGAATCCATGATTCAAACAACCCCCTTTCGGAATTGCGCCGCAAAGGTACAACATTTCTTTCACGCGTGCAAGGGAATCTTGCAAAAAAGATACTTTTCGACATGACTTTGAGCTTTTTGTAACAATAACACCCCAATTCTCGCAGTGCGAGGCATCCTTCTCCAAACGTGGAACGTCCCGTGCGCCAGTTGCGACCGAGCGCATCCCATTCGTGGAGCGAAAACAGAAAAGAGGCTGTGCCGAATCTTCGACATAACCTCTTTCTGTACGCCCTCAGGGGTTCGAACCCTGGACCCATTGATTAAGAGTCAATTGCTCTACCAACTGAGCTAAGGACGCATCTCTTCGGCAGTGCCTCCGGGCGCCTTACGGCTCGCTCCCTCGGCTTTTGCGGGTGCAAAGGTACTGCGTTTTTGTGAAACAGCCAAACTTTTTGCCCGAAATTTCGTTTTTATCTGTTACTTGATAATCTCCAGCTGGCGGAAGACACCCGTGAGTGCCTCAACGGCCTCATCGACCTGCTCCCTCGTGTGCGTGGCCATGAGGGCAACGCGCACCAGCGTGTCTTGCGGAGCGCAGGCGGGCGGGATGACCGGATTAATGAAGACACCTGCGTCGAAGGCGAGCTTCGTCACCGCAAAGGTTTTATCCACGTCACGCACGTACAGCGGAATGATGGGGCTCTCTGTTTCGCCAATCTCGAAGCCGACATCGCGGAAGCGCTTCAGCGCGTAGTTCGTGACGTCCCACAACTTCTGGATGCGCTCCGGCTCCTCCTGGATGATGTGCAGTGCCTCGCGAGCGGCAGCCGTAGCGGCGGGCGTGCTCCTTGAAGGCCTCACGGAGACCCGTGTTGGCGCTTACGCCTCCGGCCACGGCAACGTGTTTTATCTTCAGGTCCTTTGCCGCACGGCGCAGCTTGTTCATGAGGATATCCACGACGGTCTTCTCCAGCGACGCCGCCAGGTCTTCCTTGTGATGCTCAATGAAGTCGGGGTCGTCCTTCAGCCAGTCGCGAAGGTTATAGAGGAACGATGTCTTCAGGCCGCTGAAACTATAGTCGTAGCCGGGAATGGCAGGCTTGGAAAACCGATAGGCATCTGCGTTGCCCTGGCGTGCCAGACGGTCGATGACGGGACCGCCGGGATAGCCCAGTCCCATGACCTTCGAGCACTTGTCGATACACTCTCCTGCGGCATCGTCGATGGTCTGCCCTATAATCTGCATGTCGTTATAGGCCTTCACGAGCACTATCTGTGAGTTGCCACCGCTAACGAGCAGACAGAGGAAGGGAAAGGGAGGCAAGAGCCTGGGGGTGGGCTTCTCTTTTATGAAATGCGCCAGCACATGTCCTTGTAAATGGTTCACATCAATCATGGGGATTCCAAGCGAGGCGGCCAGCCCCTTGGCAAAGCTCACGCCCACGAGCAGTGAGCCCATGAGGCCCGGTCCGCGCGTGAAGGCGATGGTACTCAGCTCTCCCTTCGTGATACCTGCGCGCCTGATTGCCTGATCCACCACAGGTACAATATTTTGTTGATGCGCGCGCGATGCGAGTTCAGGCACCACGCCACCATAAGCCTCATGCACAGCCTGCGATGCCGTCACGTTCGACAGCAGCACACCATCGCGGATGACAGCCGCGCTGGTGTCATCGCAACTACTTTCAATTCCTAATATAGTTATTGGCTTTTTTTCCATTGTGCATTGTGCATTGTCCCTTATCCTGTATTTCTCAATGGGTCAGCACTTCCACCCCATGTTCCGTCATGACGAAGGTATGCTCCCATTGAGCGCTTGGAAGCTCATCCTCGCTGACAACCGTCCAGCCATCTTCCTCATCGCAGAACACCTCATAGGTGCCCGTGTTGATCATCGGTTCTATGGTGAATACCATGCCCGGCACAAGAAGCATTCCCGTGCCCTTCTTGCCATAATGGTCGATATCAGGCTCTTCGTGGAATGCAAGCCCCACGCCATGCCCTGCCAGATCACGGACGACACTGAAGCCGTGCTTGTGGGCGAACTTCTGGATAGCATTGCCGATGTCGCCTACATAGACATACGGCCGAGAGCACACCGCCTCACCGATTTTCAGGCACTCCCACGCCACATCCACCAGCTTCTGCCTTGCCTTTGTGGTTTTGCCGCCCACGATGTACATTCGCGAGGCATCAGCGTAGTATCCGTCGAGAATCGTGGTGCAATCCACGTTGATGATGTCGCCATTGCGCAGCACCTCCCAGTCGTTGGGGATGCCATGGCAGACGACCTCATTGACACTCGTACAGCACGACCGCGGAAACCCCTCGTAGCCGAGGCAGGCCGACGTGGCACCGTGCGCAGCCGTATATTCCGCCACAAGATCATCGATGGCCTGCGTGGTCATGCCCGCGTGAATTTCCGTCGTGAGCATATCCAGGATGCCCGTGTTGACCACACCTGCCCGACGGATGCCTTCAATCTGCTCAGGCGTCTTGATTAGCTCGCGTGAAGGCACCATCTTGCCGCGCTCCTGCGCTGCAAGTATAATGCGATCCATCTCCGTCAGTTCCTGACCTTTGATGACAGGCCATCTCAGTTTCTTTTTCTTTCCATTCATAAGTGGGTGCAAAGGTACAAATAAGCGGGCGAATGACCAAATTTATTTGACTTTTTCCGAGCCCGGACCTTTCTGGCAGAGGGAACGATTCACCTATAATGATAATGTTTCCTGCGGCTTAGATAGTACATATCCCCTTGATGCCTGTACGCCTCCTTCTCAAAGCAGATATGCTCATACGCCTTCATCCTGTCGCCGTATTTCACCCAGAGGACTAGCCACTCCACCACATACAAGATGAAGAACGGCATATACAGCAATTCCCGCTGCTGCGCCGCATGGATGCGCTCGTGGTTGAGCTCCACGGCCGACAGCGGCCGGACGGAGAACACCACACCAAACAAGCAGATCGCTAGGAAAGCCCGTCCGCCAGGGTGTTTCTTGATTAGATACACTTTCGGTAGCTTCTTCATCTGGGCATCATGAGTGCGAGGGCAACTCAGCCAGAGGCCGAGGGCAGTAAGGGCACCATTGAGAAGGAGGAGCTCGTAGCCGAAGTGGTAGTGCCAGAGGGTGGCAGAGAGAAGGGATAGGAGGTAGCAGAGGACGGGGGCCGCGAGGCAGATGACGGGAATGGCGCGAGGCACGGGGCAGAGGCGTGCAGGGGCAAAGAGGCCGAAGGCGAAGAGGCCGAGGAGAGGGCCATAGGTGTAGGAGGCGATGACGTACACGGCATCGATGACGCTGGTGCTGTTGAGGGCGCGGAAGGCGATGATGAGGGCGAGTAGGAGGAGGCTCATGGCAATGTGGACACGGCGTCGCAGGCGCTCGTCGCGAGGACGCTGGAAGAGGTCACAGACGGTGCTAGTAGTGAGAGCCGTGAGCGCACTGTCGGCACTGGAGAGGGCTGCGGCGGCGATGCCGAGGGTGAAGAAGGCGAGGGCGCCCTGCCCCAGCCAACCGCCAGCACAGAGCTGCGGCAGCACTTCGTCGCCAGAGGCTGGGAGCGCGATGGCGCGGTGCGTAGCGAAAAGGTACATCAGCACGCCGAGGCTGAGGAACAGGAGGTTCACAGGCACGTAGAGGAGACCATTGACAATCATATTCTTCTGCGAGGCACGGATGGTGCGGCAAGTCAAGTTCTTCTGCATCATATCCTGATCGAGACCCGTCATCACAACCACGATGAAAGCTCCGCTGAGAAATTGTTTCCAAAAGTACAGGCGGCTCTGCCAGTCGCTGAACTCGAAGATACGGCTCATACTGCTGTCACGCACCTGCCGGACAGCCTCACCGATGCCCCACCCTTCTGCACGCAGCAGTGCCGCGATGATGAGCACGAGAGCCACAAGGAGGACTGCCGTCTGCAGGCAGTCGGTCCATACGATGGTGCCGATACCGCCACGGTGGGTGTAGAGCCAGATGAGCATCAATATGAGGACGGCCGACAGCCAGAAGGGGAGACCGAGGGCATCGAATACGAGGCGCTGCAGAATCAGGCAGACGAGATAGAGGCGCACGGCTGCACCCAGCAGCTTCGAGAGCAGGAAGAAGGAGGCTCCGGTGTAATAGGCGGTGAGACCGAAGCGGCGGTCGAGGTAGGTGTAGATGCTGGTGAGCCCCAGACGATAATAGATCGGCAGGAGGAGGAAGGCCACAGCGAGGTAGCCAGGGATGAAACCGAGGCACATCTGTAGGTATGTCATGTCCGTAGCACGCACCATGCCGGGCACACTCACGAAGGTGACGCCACTGAGTGACGCTCCCAACATACCGAAGGCGACAGCCCACCATGGTGAGCGTCGCCCTCCACTAAAGAATGTATCGTTGTCCGCACAATGTGCCGTCAGACGCGACACGACAGCGAGCAACGCGCCGTAAACCACGACGAGAATCACGGTCAGCGCCATCGCCGGTTATTCGAGCACGGAGAGTTCCGAGGTGTCATCATCCTCGTCCTTGACATCAGCCTCGGGAGCATAGCTGGAATAGAAGGTTTCGTCGTCCTCAGAAGGCTGTACGTCCTCTTCGACCTCGTCCTCCTCATCGCGATTGTCACGCTCGTCTTCTTCCTCTTCATCCTCGCGGTGGACGCGGTTGCCCTCCTCGTCGTACTCCTGATCCACGAGCATCCGCAGCTTTGTGATAGGTGCTTTTTTCTTGGCGAAGATAGCCTCGATCCACGTGCCTTTCTCCACTTCGAGAACCTCAAAGCCGTCAGCGACCTTGCGGTCGAGGGTGCCGCCCTTCATGTGGAGTCGTGAGGCAGGTAGCGTCGTGGTGCTAATCTCGAAACCGCTCTCGATGATGTCCTTCAGCGAGAGGGGGATGCTCTCCCAGCCACCGCCGAAGTTGCGATCAATGAGTTCTAGGAGCGTGGCAGCAGTGATATGCTTGATGTTCTCGTAGCTGAGATCCGTCAGGCGGGAAATGTTGCGCTTACGGATGGCAACGACGCCCTTGTTGAGGTCGCAACGAGGGAAAGTGGCCCAGTCGCCGCCCGTGTATTTGGCACTCTCGCGTTCGTTGCCGTTGTCAAAATGCACGACTTCGTATGCAAGGCGGATGATGTTGAGGAGTTTCTCTTCGTAAGGCGGGAAGCTCTCGTCCTTCATTTCCTTTTCCCACAGATCTACAATCTCGTTCTCGCCAACGGTCCACACGTTGGAGGAGTTTAGGTCGAGGATGGATTCCAACTGGTACTCTTCTTGCTTGCTCATAAATTTATTCTGCGATGTTTTTAACTGTCAACTATCAATTATTCAATAAACTGTCGGATGCGCTGTTCCTCATCGCGCCGGCAGATGAGGAGCGTGTTGTCCTTCTCCGCCACGATGTAGCCGTCGAGCCCCTGGACGATGACGCGGCGCTCCTGCATCGTGTGGACGATGCAGTTGGCCGTATCATAGAGTTCAATACGGGGGCCAATGGCCACGTTGCCGTAACCGTCGCGCTGGCTCTGCTCATGGAGAGAACCCCATGTGCCGAGGTCGCTCCATCCGAAGGACGCGGGGAAGACGAATATCTCCTCGGCCTTCTCCATTACGGCGTAATCGATGGAGATGGAGGGACACTTCGGGAACTCTCGGTCGATGGTCTCCTGCTCTACAGGCGTACCATAGACGGGCAGCAGAGGCTCGAAAACGGCAGAGATCTCGGGGGCGTAGATGCGAAGGGCATTCACGATGGTGGAGCAGCGGAAAAGGAAGATACCGCTGTTCCAGAAGAAGTTCTTGCGCTTGATGTACTTCTCGGCAACGGAAAGCTCTGGTTTCTCGTGGAAGGCATCGACACGATAGACCTCCTTGTTGCGGGCGCTGGCCACGGAGAGATCGGCCTGGATGTAGCCGTAGCCCGTCTCGGGACGCGTGGGCTTCATGCCAAGGGTGACGATGCTGTCCGTCTCTGCCGTGAAGTTCAGTGCCGAGTTGATGACGCGCCGGAATTCCGCTACGTCCATCACCACATGATCTGCGGGCGATACGACGATGTTCGCCTGTGGGTTCAGCGCCTTGATGCGCCAGCTGGCGTAGGCGATACAGGGGGCTGTGTTGCGACGGCAGGGCTCTTGCAGGATATGATCTGCAGGCACCTCGGGCAACTGCTCCCGCACAAGGTCGGCATAGCGTGCACTGGTGACTATCCATACATGTTCGGGCTGACAGACATCGGCAAAGCGATCCATCGTGAGCTGAATCAGCGTGCGTCCGCAACCGAGCACATCAATGAACTGCTTGGGGCGGTCGGACGTACTCATTGGCCAGAAGCGACTGCCAATGCCGCCGGCCATGATGACGAGATAATTGTTCGGATTCATAAGTGGATAGGACGTTTATGTGTGTGATAGGAAAACTACGGGATGACCACTTTCCGTCCATCGTTAATGTATAGACCGCTACGCGGAGTACCCTGCACGCGTCGTCCAGCGAGGTCAAAGAGGCGCGGCCTGCGGGCAGGCCTTGCAGAAGCGACCTCGGACATGCCGACCGTGAAGTCATTCCCGAAGTAGAGGGTCACGGTCTTGTCATCATTCTCATGGATTGAGTTCAGGTCTTTGTGCATGAAACCAGCGGCGGTAAAGACGGTGGCAGCAGGCACAGAGTAGGCAGTCAGCGAATCGTTGTTTTCAAAGGGGTAGCAGTTGCCGCTCCAGGTCGTAATCAAGTCCGCGCCAGTGGCCGACCTGACACAAGTGCCGATATAGCGGTTGTTCGCCGCGATGATGGTCATGCGCTGGTGGAAGCTGTCGGTGTTGACCGTGTTGCTGCTCCATCGGTTGGCATCGAAATCGACGTGAGTCACTTGCAATCCATGTCCGAAGCGGCAGGCAGCCCCGTCCCACCCTACAGGCTGACGGTTCTCGATGATGTAGTACTCATCGGGGTTCTCGGCATTGACAATCTTGTAGCCCTTGCCGGCCGTCGCCGTAGGCTCCAGCGTCAGCCATCCCGGCTGGGTAAGTTCCTCCATCGTCTCCCACCCCATAAACTCTCGCTCATAAGCACTCATGCCGATAGGCTGATAGCCGGCACCGGCGTACTCTCCGTAGTCCATGACGCTCCATATGTCCATGCCAAAAGCTTTTAAACTCGTATCATAGAAATCCGGAAGTCCCAAGGCGTGGTTCATCTCGTGGCAGAGGACGCCGATACCTGCGGGCCGTACGCCATTGTAGGTCTCGTTAGATCCTATAACCACCTCATTACCGCAGAGTGCCGAGCGGAAGGTCACGTCACCTATCGTCATGTTCAGCGATGACCATTTAGGCCATAGCGTGTCGTCGTGTCCGCCGTCGGCCTCACCGCAGCCAGCGAAGATGAGGAAGACCATGTCCACCTGGTTTCTTCCGCGGTTATTGAACTGCATCCAATCGACATCACTAAACTTATCCATCGCCATAGTGATGGCATCGCGGCAGAAGCCCGAGAAGTTCGCATCCTTGGCAGAACCGCTGTGCTTGCCATATTCGGACTCGGGGTTGTCGAGCTTCACAGTGCCGAGCACCATAAATTCGGGCGTGAACTGCCCACGACTCTGGTCGGAAAAATAGTCACGGATGGCTCCGTAGCTGCCGTGGCCTTTGTAGAGGTTGCCGTCGCGTGTGCCATTGCAGAAGAGATCGAAATAGTTCTTCTGCTCTTCTTCGGTCTGCCCCACGTGGAAGATAGAATCCTGAAATTCAACAAGAATGACGGGGATAAGTGGAGAACCAATTGAAGGCAGGGGTGCCGATGCCTGTGAGCCGAGATGGCGCACGCTAGCGCGCTGCACCTGTCGTGCTCTGTGGCGGATGCCGTCGGGGGGCTCCGTGCCCACGACGTAGCCCGCCTCCGTCTCTTCCAGAATGCGGCCGTCGGTTGTCTCATACCAAGCAAAGTGCTCGTCGCCCAGCAGCATGGCCTCCACCACGCTGCCATCGGCCAGCCG
>ERZ842401.3405-NODE-3405-length-19812-cov-44.041251_pt1 | contig 19812 bp, 14 predicted proteins | sample MGYA00521270_ERZ842401 | MGnify/ENA primary metagenome ERZ842401 (study PRJEB31892, sample SAMEA3878208) | bioreactor metagenome | biome: Moose rumen | place: Sweden | collected 2011-10 | study: EMG produced TPA metagenomics assembly of the PRJEB12797 data set... | reverse complement strand
GTTGTCGACAGCGACACCATGGATGGTCAGGTCTGAGAGACAGATGGTCTTGCCTGTGGCGGCGCCATTATACCAAGGATACACGCGTACGAGCAGTTCCTGACCATCCTTGACGGTGAGCACCGGCTTGGCTTCGACATACTGCGGATTGTTGGCGGGCATCTTCTTGTATTCGAAGATGGAGGTGCGCGTCTCGAAGTTGTCGGTAGAGTAATAGATGTGGCAGCACATGCCATTGCCGCCGCAGCCAGAGACAAAGAGCGAGATGAGGTCAATCTTCAGGTCCATGCCGACAGAAGGCTTGATGCCCCACTGGATGTAACGGTCGGGATTGTCGTCAATCTCGTCGGCAGGCCATGCGTCGCCCGTCAGCAGGTTGCGCTGCATCTTGCGCGAGGCGTCGTAACCCGTCCAGTCGGGCCATACGGTGGCAGCATTGGGGTTGCTGTAGCGCTGGACATACATACCCTGAAAACTTTCGCCAATGACGTTGGCAGGACCCGTCAGCTGATAGCTGTCGTCCTTCTCCAGGCGCCAGTAGGCCTTTACCTCTGCGCCACCCTCCAATACCACCGCCGTGGCCTTGACGGGAATCTCGATGCTCTTGTCGCCCTGACGGAGCGTGATGGTGCCTGTGGCCTCGCCGCTCTCTGTCAGTGCCAGCTGGGCATAGAAGGTCTTGATAAGCGTCGATGCCGTATAGCTGACGCTCAGCGACTGCTGCCAGTCGGCCTTGTCGAACGACAGCTGGATGCCGTCGGTAGCCTCGATGGTCACTGTCCCCTCTTCGGGCGACAGTCCGAAACCGTTGATGGTAAACTCCTTCTGCAGCGTCTGACCCTTGTAGGCCTCGCCGAAGTCGCCCGTGGCAGGCGATACCGTCAGGTCGGTAGGCAGCACGATGTCATCGGCGAGGATGCCCTGGGCCTTCATCAGGCGGGCACACTCGCGAGCTACGAGCAGTGCACCCGTGGTGTTGAAGTGGGTAGAACCTTGTCCGTCGAACAAGGCAGCCTCACATTTCTGCTGCGAGCCATAGCTCTCGTAGAGCGTCTTGGTGGCGCTGGTCAGGTCGATGAAGCTGATGCCCTGCTCCTCGGCGACTTTCTGCGAGTGGTAGGCATAGTCCATCGTATGGTCGTCGGCTGCCAGCTTGGGACCGTCCTTCGGTCCGTTCTCCGTCAGCACCTTATAGCTGTCGCCCAGGTCGTGGCGGCCGTTGCGGCGGATGGTCGAGCCATTGAAGTAGCTGCGGCATACGGGCGAGCAGATAATAGGTATGGCGCCCAGGGCTTTCACCTCGTCGACAATCTTGGTCAGGTTGGCCTTATAGGTCGTCGAGGGGATGGAGCCGCGCAAGTCGACGGCGGCAGCAGCCGTCTGGTCGCCGATGCTCAGGTAGTAGTCGCGCAGCTGGTAGCCGTCCATACCCGAGTTCTTCTCGTCGTTGTGTCCGAAGGTGATGATGACGTAGTCGCCGGCCTGCACCTGCTTCTTGGCCGTCTGCCACAGTTCGCTGTAGCCTGTGTACGTGTCGCGGCCGCCCTTGGCGTAGTTGATGCTGGTCCAGCCGTTGGTCAGGAACTGGCCGAAATACATGCCCCAGCCACGAGTCACGGTGGTGTTTTCGTCGTAGGGTGCCATCGTGGAGTCACCCAGTGTGTGAACTTTCTTGGCGTATGATGCCGTGGACAGCATCATCACCAGGGTAAAGAGGAACAGTAGTCTTGCTTTCATTTTGCAGTCGATTGTTTTTGGTTTGTTATCATTTTCGGCTGCAAAGGTACGGTTATTACCCGATGGAATGGGGTGAAATTTGCATCAAAGGGGTGCGAAAAACGCGTCAAAGTGCATTTTTCCACTCCGTTGGGGTCTTTCCGGTACTGAGTTTGAAGCTGCGGCTGAAGTATTTGGGGTCCGTGAAGCCAGAGGCGTATGCCACTTCGGCAATCGTCTTCTCCGTTTGGCGCAGCAGCTGACAGGCATGCTTGATGCGGGCCTCGCGCAGCAGGTCCTGCGGGGTGATGCCCATGGCTTGTTTCAGCTTGCGCTGCAGACCGCTGCGGCTGGTGGCCGCTGCTGCTGCCATGTCGCCGACGCTGGCATCGCTGTCGGAGAGGTTCTCTTCGATGTACTGCATCACGCGCTGTAGCATGGGGTCGAGCTTGGCGTCGCTTTCTACCGGCGCCGGCTGCTCGGGCTTGCTGCTTTCTTCTATCAGACTCAGGTATGCCGCCAATGTCTCGCGTTGCTTACGCTTGATGCGCCTTATATATAATAAGGTGTAGACGATAGTGGCCAGCGCCCCGGCTATCAGCAGCAGGATGAGCAGCTGTCCGTACCAGGCTTCCCAGAAGGTAGGCTCGATGATGAGCGTCAGGCTGCGGGTGTTGTCCGTCCACTGTCCGTCGGCATTGGTGGAGCGTATCTCCAGCCGGTAGGTCCCTGGCTCCAGGTCGAGCAGCGTGGCCGAGCGGTCGTGGCCGATGTAGTTCCACTGTTCGTTGGGCAACAGACGGAAGGCATAGCTGATACGCTCTGGGGCGCTGTAGTCGAGGGCTGCAAAGCGGATGGTGACGCTGCGCTCGCGGGGTTCCAGCGTCAGGGTGTCTCCGACGGCCCAGAGGTCCGTTCTGCCTTGAATGCCAACGCCGGTCAGCACCAGCGGTGGCTGGTAGACTTCGTGGTTCATCTGTTGGGTCGTGGTGATAAAGGCCCCGTCGGTCAGTCCAAAGAGCCACCGTCCGCCGCTAAGCGGCAGGGGACGTGACTCGCTGAGGCGGTAGTCGTCTAGGAAGTAGCGTGCATCGAGCACACGCTGCCCGCCCGTGCTGTCAAGCAGGGTGATGAGGTGGGGGGCTACGGCCATCATGCCGCTGTTGTCGAGGGGTGTGAGCGACAATACTACGTCATTGGGCAACTGGTGGTTGGCGGCATTGAAATGCCGGAACGTCAGACTGTCGGCCGTCAGGTCGTCATCCTCAATGCGGTTGAAACCGCCACTTTCTGTGCTGACGTAGATCCGTCCCTGACGGTCTTCCATGATGTCCATGGTGGCACTGCTGCTGAGGCTGCTGCTGCGGCCGGTCTCGCGGTGATGGCGGTGAAACACCATCCGGTCGGCATCCTTCTCCAGACGGGCTATGATGAGGCCGTCGGTGGCGGCAGCCATCAGTATGCTGCCCTGACGGGTCTGATGGAGCGAGTGCAACCGTTGGCCGCTGTCTTTAGGATATCCTTTGGGTACGATGAAATGGGGTTTTTCTGCTTGTGGCTGACTGGTATAGCACAGTCCGCCGCCCAGTGTCGCCAACCACAGACGACCGTAACGGTCCTCGGTGATGCTGTAGATGTTGGGGTTGGGGAGTTCGGTGAAATGGTCGATTTTGAACGTTTGTGGTGCCGTCTCGCGGAGTCGGAAGAGACCGTCGGGCTTGGTGCCTAACCACAAGGTTCCGTCAGCCGACTGGTACATACTGTAGATGGCAAAGCCGAAGCGGGTGTATGACTGGTGCAGGCGGCCGTCCATACCTAAATAGCCTATCAGGTGGTCGTCGGCAGCGGCATAGACGCGCACGGCACCGTCGCCCTTCGTGGCCACCCAGTAGCGCTGCTGTCTGTCGGCGAAGAGGCATTTCACCTCTGCCTTCGGCTCAATGTCCAGACGCTGTGTGCGCTGTTCGTAGGTCGTGACCTTGCGGATGCCCTTGCCATCCGTCATCCATCGGTTGCCCTGGCGGTCGCCGCAGACAAAGGTGCCGTCTCTCCTCCGGCTTTGCCGGTAGTGGCGCAGGTCGTCGGGAGCCTGCTGTGCCTCCTCGGCCGTCATGTCGCGGAAGCGGTAGGTGCGGGTGTCGAACAGGAAGTAGTCGTCGTCCACGCGGCACACTATCTGTCCGTCGGGACGCAGGGCGATGTCGCGGTAGCGGTCGGTGGCCATGTGGCAGCCGTCGCCTGCCTGGGGCTTGAAGGTGTGGAAGTCGTAGCCGTCGAAACGGCACAGTCCGTTCCATGTTGCCAACCAGATGAAGCCCAGACTGTCCTGCAGCAACTGCGTCACGTGGCCGTGGGGCAGACCGTCCTCCTCGTCATAGTCCACCACACGGCTCTGGGCCTGCACTGCCAGCGTCAGCAAAGCCAGTGAAAACAGCGTCACTATGCGTTTAGCCATTCCGCTTGTTCATGTAGATGACCACTCCGGCTACAACCAGGATGATGACAGCGATGATGTGTATCCAGTCCATAAGCGTTATCGTTTAGAACCAATTCATTAATGTGCGCAGGTAGGCAGCCAGCTCGGCAGCCATCTTTTCGTGCTGCCAGATGCTGGGATGCCAGTCGGCACCGTACTTCAGCGAGCCGTTGGCGGGGGTGAAGTCAAAGCGGTAGACCTCCTGGTCGCCCTGTCTGCGGGCGTCCTCCACGGCTTCGTTCATCAGCTGCCGGGCAATGTCCAGTTCCTTGCCGCCCAGCATAGAGCCGCAGAGGTAGACAATCTTGGCCTTGGGGTTGTGGCTGCGCACCTGCTGGAGGAATCTCTTGTAGGCAGCGCCGAGCAGTTTCACGTCGTAGTTGTTCGTCGACAGGTCGTTGGTGCCCAGGTTGATGCACACCACCTGCGGCTGGTAGCGGCTGAAGTCCCACTTCTCACTACGGTCGTAGAGGTTGGTGTACTCGTATTCCGTCGTCATCACGTTCTCCGGCGTGCCCTCCTTCGGACCGCCGTAGCTACGGTAGACGCCGATGCCCGAGCGGGCCACCACATGGGCGCGGGCGCCGAGGGTGCGGCAGCACTGCTGGGCATAGCCCCAGTAGTGGTTCTCGGTCTCATACTCGAAATGGTCGGTCGGCAGCATGCTCTCGTTGCCGTAGCCGCAGGTGATGCTGTTGCCGATGAATTCGACGGTGCGGTCCGGGAGGGCGGGCGGCGGCAGCAGCGTGGCGCCGCCATCGAGCACGAAGCCCCGGAAGTCGGGCTTCAGGTCGTAGCCTTCTATGACGTACATCAGCCGCACCTCGTGGGGACCTTGCGGCAGGGCCGTGGCCAGCGTCACTACCGAGTCGCGCTCACCGGTGAACGCCACCTTGAACGGTTCTGCTCCGTCAATCTGCGCCATGAAATAGCCGCTCTTGGGTTTGGCCCAGAGCTTCAGGCTGGTGCCGGTGAAACGGGCGTTAATCTGGACGCCGGGGAAGGTGAAGCGCGGACGCTCGGGATTGTCGAAGCAGATACGCCCGATGTACTGGATGTTCTGGTCGGTGGGTTTGACGACGGTTCCCTGCAAGGGGAGCGTGGTACTGGCCTGCGTGACCAGGGCGGTCAGCGCCAGGAAAAAGGCTGTGATAGTTCGTTTCATGAGTCTTGGGTTTTGTTATTTGCCTGCAAAGGTACTTTTTTTTTGTAACTTCACCAACTTTTCTTGGCTGTTTCAAATAAAATCCGTAATTTTGTCCACCAAATAGGGCATGCCTATATGCCGAAGCGATAAGATGGAACAGGATTTTGACATCAGACAAGAGCAGCTGAGCTCCAGCGAGAAGGAGTTCGAGAACGCCCTGCGACCGCTGTCGTTCAACGACTTCAGCGGACAGCAGCAGGTGGTGGAGAACCTGGAGGTGTTCGTCGAGGCTGCCAAATACCGTGGTGAACCGCTCGACCATGTGCTGCTGCACGGTCCTCCCGGACTGGGTAAGACGACGCTGTCGAACATCATCGCCAACGAGCTGGGCGTGGGTTTCAAGATTACCAGCGGACCCGTGCTCGACAAGCCGGGCGACCTGGCGGGCATCCTGACGTCGTTGGAGAAGAACGACGTGCTCTTCATAGACGAAATCCACCGTCTGTCGCCCGTCGTCGAGGAGTACCTGTATTCGGCCATGGAGGACTACCGCATCGACATCATGATAGACAAAGGCCCGTCGGCGCGCAGCATCCAGATAGATCTGAACCCCTTCACGCTCGTCGGTGCCACCACGCGCAGCGGTCTGCTGACAGCCCCGCTGCGTGCCCGCTTCGGCATCAACATGCACCTGCAGTACTACGACCCGGAGACCCTGCAGCGCATCATCGAGCGCTCGGCGAGCATCCTGCGCGTACCGATTACTACCGATGCCTCACTGGAGATTGCGCGCCGCTCGCGTGGAACGCCCCGTATTGCCAATGCCCTGCTGCGCCGTGTCCGCGACTTCGCCCAGGTGAAGGGTTCGGGCCGCATCGACTCCGACATCACCAAGATAGCGCTCAAAGCCTTGAATATCGACCAGTACGGACTCGATGAAATCGACAACCGCATCCTCTTGACCATCATCGACAAGTTCCGCGGCGGTCCCGTGGGCATCACCACCATCGCCACGGCCGTCGGCGAGGACAGCGGCACGCTGGAAGAGGTCTACGAGCCGTTCCTCATCATGGAGGGCTTCATCAAGCGCACGCCCCGTGGCCGCATGGTGACGGAGCTGGCCTACAAGCACTTCGGCCGCAATCCGTACACAGGCAACATCATGGAACCGACGCTCTTTGAGTAATTGACAATTAATAATGGATAATGGATAATTGATAATTATGACGACGGGAATATTCGTTGGAAGCTTCAATCCTTTTACCGTAGGTCACGATTCCATCGTGACCCGTGCCCTCCCCTTGTTCGACCGCCTGGTCATCGGCGTCGTGGGCGACCAGGTGCACAAGCCCGGCATGCCCAGTGCCGAGGAGCGCATCCGCGCCATTGCCGACCTCTACCGCGACGAGCCGCGCATCTCCGTGAAGCCTTATTACGGCCTGGCCGTCGACTTCGCCAAGGCAGAAAACGCCCGTTTCATCGTGAAAGGCGTGCGCTCGGTGAAGGACTTTGAATACGAGCGCGAGCAGGCCGACGTCAACCGTCTGCTCGCTGGCATCGAGACTGTCCTGCTCTATGCCGAGCCGCAATTTTCGTCGGTTTCATCGACCATGGTGCGCGAACTGCAGCACTTCGGCGCCGACGTCAGTGCCTTTCTGCCGAAACGAAGACATTAATTAGTAATGAGTAATTATGATTACCTATTCTTCTGAAAACGTTAAGTTCCCCAGCATCAAGCGCCGTGAGACGACGGCCTGGATACGCCGCGTGGCAGCCACCTACGGCAAACGGGTCGGCGAGGTGGGCTACCTGTTCTGTGACGACGAGCACATCCTCAGCGTCAACCGCGAGTACCTCGGCCACGACTACTATACCGACATCATCACCTTCGACTATTGCGAAGGCGACGTGCTGAACGGCGACCTGGTCATCAGTCTGGACACCATCCGCAGCAATGCCGAACTCTTCCACAAGGCGTACGACGAGGAGCTGCACCGCGTCATCATCCACGGCATCCTGCACCTCTGCGGCATCAACGACAAAGGTCCCGGCGAGCGCCAGCAGATGGAGGCCGCCGAGAACAAAGCCTTAGCCCTGCGTTAGAACAAAGCCTTAGCCCTGCGTTAGAAAAAGCACGATTTCATCGAGCGTTTCGGCGACGCCAATGGTGTCGCGCCAGTTGCCGCGGATGACGCCCTTGGCCTGCAAGTCGTCGAGCAGGGCGATGAGCGTGTCCCAGAACCCCTGGATGTTATAGAGCAGCAGCCGTTTGTGGTGGAAGCCCAGCCCGCCGGCAGACGCTACGGTGAACACCTCGTCGAGCGTCCCGATGCCGCCCGGCAGCGCTATGAATACGTCGCCCTGGGCCATCAGGAGGTCCTTGCGCTCGCTGAGCGTCTCGGTGGGAATGTGTACGTCGAGGTACGGACTCAGCTTGCCGCGCCGTTCAATGACCATCGGCACGACGCCGATGAGTCGTCCTCCTTCGTCCTTGGCCGCCTTGCTGACGGCATGCATCAGCCCCGAGTCGTTGCCGCCGAACACGATGGTATGTCCCTCGCCGGCAGCCCACCGCCCCAGCTCCTCCGTCCTCCGGACTATCTCCGGTTCCAGCTGCTCATTGGCCGAGCAGAAAATACAGATCTTCATACGCTTTCCTTTCTTTTATAACAATGCCTCCAGTCTTTTGAACGCCGGTGCCAGCAGGGTGGCCTCGACCTCTACACCTTCCGCCGAGCGGAACAGGCAGCGGCGCTGCTTGGGCAGCAGGTTGCTGATATTATGGATGTTCACCACCGTACTGCGGTCTATGCGGACAAAGCTGTCGGGATTCAGTATCTTTTCCAGCGCCCCCAGCCCCATCAGCACGGTGTCCTTGCCGTGGAAGGTGACTATCTGCGAGTAGTTGCCGTCGCCCTTGAAGTAGGCAATATCCTTGGTGTTGATGACCAGTGTGCCGCTGACCGTACGGAAACTCATGCGCTCGTCCTCGCGTTCCGTCATCTTCACAATGTCCTGCGACAGCTCCGTGCTGTTGGCGTCGATAGCCTTCTGGCGGATGGCCCTGATTTGCCGCACCTTCACCAGCTTTTCCCTTTGCAGCCGTATCATCTGGTGCCGGCTGCGGCGGCTGACGTACCACCAGGTGGCACCTCCGGCTATGGCTACCGCCAGCAGGAATGCCAGCAGCCATACCCACCAGTGCTGCCACCACAGCAGGGGTGGGGCGATGTAGGTGTCTTCCTGTTGGGCGAGCAGCAGAGCCTCGGGCTGGAACGAGGTGACTTCCTCGATGCCCGCCAGCCATATCGTGCCGTCGCTGCTCTCGGCCATCGTGGCCATGAGGGGTTCCAGGGTGGTGAAACCGTTGGTATGGTCGAAGAAATGGCAGTCGCTGACGGTGTAGTCTTGGCTGATGCGGCTCACGAAGAGTCCGTCGATGACCGCCACTGTCAGGAATCCCTTCGGCGACACGTGCAGCGCCCGCACCTCGTGACCCGTCAGTCCTGGCATCGGGAGCTGCTCCACTTGTCCGTTGCGGATGGTATATAGCGAGTCCTTGGAGGCGAAGACGATGTTGCCTTGGGTGTCGCGCTCCATCGTGGTGACGATGAGTTTCTGCCGGTAGTCCTTCTTCTGTCCGTCGGCAAACAGCCCGAAGGTGGTGCCCACCCATAGCGTCCCCTGTCCGTCTTCTGCCGCACACCACGGGTAGGGGATGGCGGTGGACAGCGTGTCGATGGCCCCTGTCGCCGGATGATAGGCGCACACGCTCTTCCTGCTGCCGACCACCAGGCGGTCGCCGGCCTTGGCCACGAACTGGTAGCGGTCGTAGGGCAGGTGCAGAGGGTGCAGCGTGCCGTCGTAGCGGACCACGTCACCGTTGCAGGCCAGGTAGACATCGCCGCCGATGGTGACGGCACAGGGGCTGTAGTAGTTGTCCGGACGGTCTTCTACGATGGTGTCGCCGACCAGCACTTTGCCGTTCAGCGTGCCCATCACCAGACGGTTGCTGCCGTCCACGGCGATAGCCCTTACAATGTCGTTGTCGTCGGTCAGCCGGTGGTTGGTGAAGCTACAGTTGAAGAAGCAGTACAGCCCCTCGTAGGTGGCCGCCCACAGCCGGTCCCACTTGTCAATCAGCAAGTCCTTGACGAGATTGAATCCCGATGCTATCTCTTTCACGCTGCTGCCATCGTATTCGTAGAGCGTATGCTCGTCGGCAATCATCAGGTGCCCCATCCGGTCCTGCTGACGTCCGGTGGCCGGACGTGCCGACTGCCGGACGATGAGGCCGTAGTTGGTCGACCTGAAGGCGAAGGGGGTCTTCCGTGTCAGGCCTTTGCTGCCGACGGTATAGATGCCGTCGGCGGCGAACGCCAGCAGTTCCCCTCCTGTCCGCAGCAGGGTGAACACGTCGCCCTTGGCCGACAGCCGCACGGCCCGTCTGCCGTCCGTGACCTTCCACAGGCCGTCCTGGGTGGGCACATACATCGCCGTGGAGTCTACGAACAGCTTCCTGTCCGGCGTCATGCCGTCCAGCAGCGCCCCTTTCACCACGGGCACCCATCCCTCCGTTGTTACGCGGCACAGCCGCCGGTGCTCCTCCTGTTCGTCTTCCAGCAGCAGGTAGCCGTTAGGCAGACTTCCCGCGTTGTGGTTGTTCAGCAGCCACCGTCCCTGCGGGTCCAGGGGTTTCATCTGCACGTCGTCGCGGCCCACCAGCCATTGTCGCCTGAAGTCGTAGGCCCAGACCAGCCCTTCCGTCTCAGCAAAGCCGACGATGTTGAACCGTCGCCCTTTCAGGAACGGCATGAACTCATGGCCGTCGAAGCGGGCAAAGCCCGACAGCGTGCCTACATAGATGTATCCGCGTGAGTCCTGCCATAGCCGCTCCGTCTGCATCTGGGGCAGTCCGTCCTGCGTGGTGTACCGTCGACAGCCCAGGCGGCTGTCCATCTGTGCCTGTACGGTCAGGCACAGGCATACTACTGCCGCCACTGTCAGCGCCAGTCGTTTCCTTTCGGCGGCTTTAGGGATAAAGGTGTGTTTCATCGGCATGCAAAGGTAGCTGAAATTTCTGTAATAAGCAAGCAAGAGCCCGTTTTTTATTTTCACCCCCTGCGAGTTCGTCATTCTTTGGGCATAGTTCGTCAAAAAGCCGCTGTTTTTTGCTGCTTGTTTGCCCGAAAAGGCTTACCTTTACATGCAGAAAGCAACCTAAAAAGCGATTGATTATGATGAAAACGAAAACACTTCTTCTGCTGTTGGCGGCCCTGTTCGTGCTGCCGCTGACAGTCCGGGCCCAGGAGCAGACGCTCGTGCTGACGCATGCCGACGGCACGACCACCGAGGTGGAGCTCTACACCATGCCCCGCATCCGGCTCACGGCCGACAAGCTGGTCATCACCGTGCAGGGCACCAGTCAGGAATTCGACAAGTCGGATGTCGTCCGCTTCACCTACAAGGGCATCAACACAGGCATCAGTACCGTCAGACCGGAGACCCGCTACCGGGTGGATGCAGACCGTGTGACCTTCTATGGTCTCTCTGCTTCCGACCGCATCAGTGTCTACAACACGGGCGGCGTACAGATGCCCGTCAGCCTGACCGTCGACGGCAGCGATGCCGTCCTCTCGCTCGCCCAGCTGCCGCAGGGCGTCTACCTCGTCACCTTCAACGGCAAAACCCTTAAATTCGTACGGCCATGACACGCAAGCTATACCTTATTGTATTGATGGCCCTCGTGGCCATGACGGGCTTCGCCCAGAAGCGGCAGACGGGAGACGTGATGTATGTCTACCAGAAGAACGGCCAGGTGAATTCGTTCGTCCGTAGTGAGATTGTGGAGATGTCGTACAGTACAACGGGCATCGACAGTCTGGAGTATAACGAACCGGTGACGCAGCTGATAGCCACTGCCGACAGCCTCTACCGGTATGCCCTCGCCGACATCGACAGCATCAGCTTCGTCACGCCCGATGCCGTCTACAAGCCCGGCGTCATAGCCCTTGAGGGCGAACTGCTGCAGTATGTCGAGCGCTGCGACAGCACCACGATAACGTTTGCTGCCAACACGCCGGCCGGTCTCCTGCCGAAGGTCGGCGACAAGTTGGGCATCGGCTATCTGTGCGAGCAGTTCCCCGACGGCTTTGCCGGTGTCGTCAAGTCGGTCGAAGGCACGACGGTGAAATGCGACTACGAGGAGTTGGAAGAGATATTCGAGACGTTCTACTGTGTGATGACGGCCGATGCCGGCTCGGCTGAGCGTGCAGCGCGGAGGCGCGCCCTCGAAATCGTCACGCCTTACGAGAAGGACTTCTATTTCGACCCGTATGTCATCGACCTGTCCAAAACGCTAGGTGAAGCGCTGAAAGTCGGCTCGTTTGCTTTCCAGGGCGAAAGCGTCCTGAATGCCACCATCAAGCCGACGCTCCATCTGAAGGCGGAGATAGCCATGCGCCCGCCTTTTGGTTTGCGGTTCAGCACCACCATCTCCGGCGACGTCCATCTCATCAGCCATGCTGCCGCCTATGGCAGTGTTGAGTTTGCCAAGGACTTGGCGTACAGCACCAGGCTTGGCAACTTCTATGGCTTTGGCATCGACCTCAAGGTGGGCGCCTTCGGGAAAATCAAAGGCGACATCACGACTGATATCGAGAACCGCCAGCGCGTGGAGTTCACCACCGGCTTCTCCTTCGGTCCCAAGGACATGACCCGCGAAAAGCCGGCCACCACCTTCCGAGTGACAGAGAACAAGACCATTATCCACAAGGCCGGCCTCGACGGCATGCTGGGATATGGTGCAGTCATCGAGCTGGGTATTGCCTGGGTGAAGGACAATATTGCCAAGGGCGTGTTCCACGCAGAATTCGGACCGCAGTACAAGAGCAACGTCGTCATCACCCAGTCGCAGCTCAAGAGCGCCAAGACGTCGACGGCCCTCTACGACATGCTCAAGGACCGGACCATTGAGAAGTATCAGGTCGTTTCCACCTCATGGGACTTCTACGTTCTGGAGAAGTACGGCAGGAGCTTCCCTGCACCCTGGGGCAACGAAGAGAAGACCAACGAATGGGACATCGTGCCGAAGTTCTACAATACCTCGCTCGTACAGAACCGCGAAGCCAAGACCACGGCCGAGGGCAGCACCGTGGCGAGGGGCGACTGCGCCTTCGAGCACAAGCTCGGCATGATGCTGCAGGACGACAAGGGCCGCTATCTGGACAATGTGGACTGGACATTCCTGTCAGAGCAGGACTTCAAGAGCGGGCGCGAAAACCTCAACTGCACCTTCAAGGACCTGAAGGATGACGACAGCGAGACCTATAAGCTCTACCCGATGGTCATGGTCGGCGGCGTCCTTGCCATCCTCGCCAGTCCCTCTGCCGACCTGGAGAAGGAACCGTTCCCCGTGCGTATCGTCAACTTCGAGCAGACCGGTTCGCACTACTCCAAGCAGCAGGGCTACGAGTACGAGGGCAAGCGCTACTACTACAAGTTCAACGCCACCACCACCGTCGAGCTGGACTCCGAGGCAAAGAACGTCAAGGACTGGGGCTACATCTATCACGACATCTACAACGTGGACAAGAAAATCTCCTGTGCCAACCTCGGAAGCAACCTGTACGCCGACCAGCGCTATGCCTACTACTACAACTCCCGCGAGCGCACAGTCCGCCTCACGCCGTACATCCAGTACGCGGGAGAGACGGAGATTCAGAAAGGCAGCGAGCTGACCTACTTCGTAGAGTACACCATCCCCGTCCGTATCGTCAGTTTCGAGCAGACCGGCTCCGAATACTCCGAAGAGCAGGGATTCGTCTACGATGACGTTCACTACTCCTACAGGTTCAATGCCACCACTACCGTCGAACTCGACGAGGACGAGCAGAACGTCAAGGACTGGGGCTACATCTACCACGACATCTACGGCGAGGACAAGAAGATTTCCTGCGCCAACCTCGGCAGCAACCCCTATCCCGACAAGCGCTATGCCTACTACTCCAACGACTCGGAGCGCACCGTCGAACTCACGCCGTATATACAGTACACAGGCGAAGATGTCGAGACAGGACGGAAGGCTGCATACCATGTGGAGCATAATATTTACGAGCACTACTGTCCTGACAACAATCACCCGCATTTCATCGACCTCGGGCTAGACAGTGGAACCTTGTGGGCCTGTTGCAATGTAGGAGCATCCATGCCTCACGAATACGGAGGATATTATGCATGGGGAGAGACCAGTACGAAGGCAAAATACACAGAAGAGAACTATCTCTATTATAATCCAGATGACCCTTACGGTTATATGGGAATCGGTTATGACATCTCCGGCACCAATTACGATGCGGCAACGGCCAACTGGGGACAGCAATGGCGTATGGCCTCGCGTGAAGAAATGGGCGAGTTGTTTCATTCTGGTAGTATATATACGGAAATGGTTACATTGAATGGCGTTTACGGACACAAGATAACAGGCTTAAATGGAAACAGCATCTTCATTCCGTATGCGGGAACTTCCAGCACAGCAGGAGGAAAAGGATATTACTGGCTACCGAAGCCCTACAAATGGGATACGTGTATAAATGCAAATTACTTTTACATGGGAGAACATGAGTATAACTGCTATAGTAAGGATGAATTCCCTCGTTACGTGGGGCTTTCCATTCGAGCCGTCCGTAATAAGTAACACGGTGCCAGGTAACACGATGCTACACAGCACGGGGCCAGGCACGCTGTGAGGTCTGGCCTACTCCGTAAAAGCCATCGGGCCGCCATCCCGTCCTCTGCGACGCGGGTGGCGGCTTTGCCGTCAAATAAATCTGCAGGAGTTTCTATCGGAGTCAGTAGATGAGACCGAAGAGCCAGAGGGGGATTTTGTTGCCGTAGCCGGTCTCAATGTTGGCGGCGACAACATAGCTGTCGGGGAGGTCGGCAATCTGGGTGAATCCTTTCTTGCGGCCACCGACCTCGAAGAGGTACTTGTCGTCTACCAGCAGGTCGCCCTGAGGAGCATAATGGATAGTGTGGTCAAAGGACATCATGGCGGAAAAGAAGGATTCGCGGGCGGTGCCTTCGTCGGCACTGGAACCGAGAGCGTACAAGAGGTTGGTGTTATTCAGGAGTATCTTGTCGGGCTTTCCTATTGCCTTGAGGCCTTTGCCCTGGGCATGAAGTTGGCGGATGAGGGCTGAGCGCTCGAGTAGGGAGAGGAGGTGGATGAGCTGGTTACGGGTGGTGGAGAGGTTGGAGCACATATTAGCAATGTTGGGCGTGAATGGCGCTGACTGGGCGAGGGTCATAAGTAGTCGCTTGGCTTTCTGAAGGGTCTCGTATTCAATCTTCTCAACGGCGGGAATGTCATTCTCGAGGATGGTGGAGACGACTTGCTGTAGGCGTTCATAGAAACTATCGTCCGAAGCTGTCTCAAGAAAGAAAGGGTAGTAGCCGCTCTTGAGGTACTGCTCGAAGTGGGGCAGTGGCTTGAAGTCGCGGGTGATGCCGGAGGCAAGCTGCATGTGAGAGGTGAGAATGTCTCTGAGGGAGAGGACGGACAGGTGTGTGGCTCCGGTGATATCAAGGTACTCTCGGAAAGAGAGTCCCTTGAGAGTATACATGCGGAGGCGTCGGGATAGGTCGCCTTCGGCATTATCTATCTTTAGGAGAGAAGAACCGGTGAATACGATAGATAGTCTGGGGTAGTCGTCGTAGAGGTTCTTGATGGTCTGTACCCAGCCTTGGTATTTATGGACTTCGTCAAGGAAGAGATGGGTGACGCCGTGGGTGTATAGGTATTCGACGAGTTCGGGGAGGGTGTGGGTGCTGAACCAGATGTTGTCAAGTGAGGCGTAGAAGGCGCGATTGCGGTCGGGAAAGGTGAGAAGGATATGCTGCAGGAGCATAGTGGTCTTGCCTACGCCTTTGGGTCCTTTGATGCCTATGAGACGTTCGCCCCAGTCGATGGTGGCATAGAGGTAGCGTAAATAATGTGTCTGGGTCTCTTCTAAGCGGCGGTTGTAGGCGCGAAATAATGTTTCCATATTTGTATTTGTTCTAACTTGTCATTTTGATGTGGCAAAGATACAAAATATTTCCTTATAAAGAAAGAAAACAGAAGAAAAAGTTTCTTTGCAAGGATAAAAACAGCAACAAAGGAACACAGCACGGGGCCAGGCACGCTGTGAGGTCTGGCCCACTCCCTCCCAATCCCTTAAGCCGCCATCCCGTCCTCTGCGACGCGGGTAGCGGCCTTGCCGTCAGTTATTACAAACAAAGTTTGGCATTTTCAGAATTAGTTCGTACCTTTGCAGCCGTTTAACGAAATCAATTGGCTTTGAAGACATTTGAAGAACTGGGCGTGTGCGAGGAGATCCGCCGCGCCATCGAGGAGATGGGATTTGTACAGCCTATGCCTGTACAGGAGGAAGTGATACCTTATTTGTTGGGTAACAGCTTCGCAACGCCACACGCTGACCGTGGGTCAGAGAGCGACGTCATTGCGCTGGCGCAGACGGGTACGGGCAAGACGGCGGCTTTCGGCATACCCGTGCTGCAGCGGATAGCCGACATGCCGCGTCCGCAGCTGGGCGAGATCGGCAGGGGGCTGCCGCAGGCGCTGATACTGGCGCCGACGCGAGAGCTGTGCCTGCAGATAGCCGACGACATGCGCGACTTCGGCAAATACCTGGACGGCATCCATATCGAGGCCGTCTACGGCGGTGCCTCGATAGAGCAGCAGATACGTGCCCTGCGCAAGGGTGTGCAGGTCATCGTGGCGACGCCGGGCCGACTCATCGACCTGATGAAGCGGGGCGTGGCGGTGCTCGACGACGTGCGCAACGTGGTGCTCGACGAGGCCGACGAGATGCTGAACATGGGATTCTCGGAGAGCATCGACCAGATACTGGAGGGTGTCCCCGAGGACCGCAACACGCTGCTCTTCTCGGCCACCATGAGCCGCGAGATAGAGCGCATCGCCAAGGGCTACCTGCACGACCCGAAGGAGATTGTGGTGGGCAGCCGCAACGAGGGTGCCGAGCACGTCAACCACATCTACTACATGGTGAACGCCAAGGACAAGTACCTGGTGCTGAAGCGCCTGGTGGACTACTACCCCAGAATCTTCGCCATCATCTTCTGCCGCACGAAGATAGAGACGCAGGAGGTGGCCGACAAGCTCATCCGCGACGGCTACAATGCCGAGTCGCTGCACGGCGACCTCTCGCAGCAGCAGCGCGACCTGACGATGCAGAAGTTCCGCCAGCACACCGTGCAGCTGCTGGTGGCCACCGACGTGGCGGCCCGCGGCCTGGACGTGGACGACCTGACGCACGTCATCAACTACGGTCTGCCCGACGACATCGAGAACTACACCCACCGCTCGGGGCGCACGGGCCGTGCCGGCAAGAAGGGTACCAGCCTGAGCATCGTCCACGTGCGCGAGAAGCACAAGATACGCAACATTGAGCGCGAGATAGGCAAGCAGTTCGAGCTGGGCACCATCCCCTCGGCCGAGGAAATCTGCAAGAAGCAGCTCTACAAGGTGATGGACCAGATTGTCAAGGCCGACGTCGACGAGGAGCAGATAGCGCCCTTCATGCAGGACATCAGCCGCTACTTCGAGTACATCGACAAGGACGACCTCATCAAGAAGATTGTCTCCATGGAGTTCGGCCGCTTCCTGGCCTACTATGCCGACGCGCCGGAGATAGAGGTTGTCAGTAGCAAGGGCGATAGGGCTAAGGAGAAAAAGAGCAAGGAGAAGGGTAGTCATAAGCATCAGGCTTCAAACGTCAAACATCAGGCTTCCGACGGTTTCCGCAAGCTCTTCATCAACCTCGGCAAGAAGGACGGCTTCTATCCCGGCGAGCTGATGCAGTTTCTCAATAAGTTTGTCCATGGTCACGTGGAGGTCGGACATATCGACCTGCTGCAGACCATGTCCTATTTCGAGGTGCCCGAGGAGGATGCTCCCCGCGTCATCAAGTACGTCAACGGCCAGCAGTACAAGGGTCGTGACGTGCGCTGCAACGGTGCCGAGGAGGGTGGTCTGGGCAAGCGTCCCGGCTCCAGGTCCGCCAAGTCCGGCTCCAGGTCCGCCAAGTCTGCCTCCCGTCCCACCAAGCCCACCAAACCCACAACACCCACCAAGCCCACCAAAACCTACCAAAAGGACGAGTGGATGCAGTTCCTGAATCCCCACGCCATGCGCTCGAAGGGTGAGAAGCGGCCGACGGGCAAGGAGCTGAAAGGCGAGGTGCCCGACTTCAGCGAGGAGGGCTGGGCCATCCGCAAGCCCCGCAAGAAGAAATGAAAAACCCTTGGGAACGGCCTGAAAACCGTTCCCAAGGTTTGTTTTAGTCGCCGCCCTCGGGGGCGTCAGAGGGTTCAGTCGCCGTCCTCGGGGTTGCGGAAGTCCTCGATGGTGGTGCGGACCTGTACGTTGCGCGTCTCGCCGGCTACGGTGCGCTCGACGGACTCCACGACGTACTTCACGGTAGGTGCCACGCGCTCGTTGAGGAAGCGCTTCGACGTCAGGTTCTTGAACGAGTCGCTCTGGGGCAGGAAGCGCATGTGGATGCCCTTCACCAGTGACGACAGCACGAAGTCCTTGCGCTTGACGGTAGCCTCGTCGGCACCTTCGCTGGAGGCCGTGGCGCGGAAGATGCCCAGGCCGTCGACCTTCACCGGCTGGCCCTGTGCCACCAGTTCGGGGATGCACTCGCCGAGCTTCTTGATGACGGCGGCGATGGCTTCCTCGCCCACGGCGCAGTTGTGGCTGCGCACGTGCTGCACCAGTCCCTCGGTGGTCAGGGTTGCGGCGTTGTCGACCTCTACGAAGTACTTGCCGAAGGCGGACGACTTCTCGTTGATGTTCTTACGGATGCACAGCGGCATCTGGATAATGTTTACTGCCATAGTTGTTGTTGTTTTTAGATTGTTAAACGTTTGTTGCCTTGTCTTCCTCCCCTGGGAGTGACGTGCGGGAAAATTCCTTGCGCCGTGCGGGAAAATTTCCTGCTGCTTTTGCCGGGGCCCTCGGCAGCCTCTGCCTGGTGGAGTTCTGACGTTGCAAAGATAGCGATAATCCGTGTGATGGTCGGTCGATGAGGGTGTCTGGTGGTTAAAAAGCGTTAAAGTAGGGATATGGAAAATGGGCTGCAAGCGGCTGTTTAAAGTGATAGAACGTTCTGATTGATTGAGAGATGGACGGTTTTATTTAACGTTTGTTTGCGGTTATTTAAACGACGTTAAGCAAAATTTTCCGGGCAAAAGATTTGGTTATTTGTCAGAAACCCCTTACCTTTGCAAATTGGCGAGGAAGGCGCTTCGCCATCGAGGAGAGAAAAACTAAAGTATGGAAAGGTACGGAAAGAATGAATCAGTCACAGCCCCCACCCAGACCGCGCCGCGGCAAGCTGAAGATTACCCAGGACCGGGTGGTCGCCAGCATCCGTCGTGTCATGGAGTCCGAGGGTCTGGCAGTGGCGAAGACTGAGTTCCGTCACCTGAACGAGCTGTTCAGCACGGAGCCCGGCTGGGGCGAGACGGCCGAGGCGGTGTATGCCCTCTTTGCCGGCGAGCAGCGTCGGCTGGCCGAGGCTGAGCAGGCTGCCCGTGAGGCCGAGCAGGCGCGCCGTCTGGAGGAGCAGCGTGCCGCGGCATCGAACTTCTACGTGTTCAACCGGAACGAGGCCACGGGCATGAAGCAGCCGCGTCTGCGCACCGACCAGCTGGTGGCCTATGCGGAGAACGGTTCGGAGATTATTCACACCAAACAGAACGGAGGAGACAAACACTGATGAAGAAGAAGGAGAAGCGGGCACTGCTGCGGGACCTGTTAGGACTGTTCCAGGGTGCCAACCTGCAGAACGCACAGGTCAACATGTTTGTGGAGCGTGGTGCGAAGGTGGTCTACCAGGAGGTGGCCGGCGCGGGCGGTGCGTCCGGCGACCGGGGCCGTGAGGGCGCCACGGACGCTGCTGCCGCCGGTGCTGCCGACCGGAATGGCGACCGCTGCGCCGCCGACAGGCACTTCCCCCTGGCGGGTCGCGAGGACGTGGGGCGCCAGTGGTATGAGTTCCTGCTGGAGCGGGGATTCATCGACGGCGCGACGCCGCTGGCCGACTGGCTCTTCCTGATGGGCTTCTCGACGGCCTGTCCCCCCGGGGTGAAGCCCATCGCATGGCTGAAGACCGTCGAGACGGCACGGCTCATGCTGCGCCGCGTGTACGGACCGCTCATTGCCGACCGGCGGCTCACCGTGGCGCGCATGGAGGAGCTGGCGTCGCAGTGCTTCACCAAGGCGGGCATGCCCATGCGGCTGGCCAAGCCGAAGCGGGAGTACTCGCAGGACGTGGACGCCATCGAGCAGTTCCTGCCGACCGCGGCCGACCCTTAACGACAACTTGCTTTTTTATTAAACGACAACTTGTTTTTTTATTAAACGACAACTTGGACAACTAAG
>ERZ842401.3404-NODE-3404-length-19813-cov-5.729679_pt1 | contig 19813 bp, 16 predicted proteins | sample MGYA00521270_ERZ842401 | MGnify/ENA primary metagenome ERZ842401 (study PRJEB31892, sample SAMEA3878208) | bioreactor metagenome | biome: Moose rumen | place: Sweden | collected 2011-10 | study: EMG produced TPA metagenomics assembly of the PRJEB12797 data set... | reverse complement strand
CAAGACGATAATATACAAGACGATAATATACAAGATGATAATATACAAGATGATAATATACAAGGCGATAATATACTAGGCGACAATATACAGAACGACAATATTCAGGAAAGCAATAATAAGGATAGCAATATCCGAAATGACAGGCCAATACAGAAACACACTTTTTTTAATTTCAATCATTACAATTATGGTGAAGCATTTTTTGGAAGTTATAAAGGGATGAGATACAGGCTTGCAAGAGATCCTCTTGCAAATGTTATATTTATTCCGCCTGATCAAAGAGGGCAAGCCAAACTTGTTGCGACTGTATGGCCTGAACCATACGCATATGGTCAGACAGATCCATCTAAAATGACATCTTTTGAGTTTGAATTTAGTGAAGATGGATTTGAAAAGGCTGTTTCATGGTTCAATGATCAGTATGAAGAGCGTATTGAACAGTGGAGCGCGGATTATAGTATCCTTGATTGATTCCACGGAATGGAGCTTATTTGAAAATACGTGAAAATCTTGAAAAGCGCGAAACAACAACGCTTAGCCCGTATGCAGTTCTAAGCAAAGATTCAAAAGGGCGCGAAAAGCAAGAGGATTTATGTGATATCAGGCCTTGTTTTCAAAGAGACAGGGATAGAATTCTTTATTCGAAATCCTTTAGAAGACTGAAGGATAAGACGCAGGTATTCTTAACTCCGGATGGCGATCATTACAGAACCAGGATGACGCATACGCTAGAAGTTGCGCAGAATGCCCGTACACTTGCAAGAGCTCTAAGATTAAATGAGGATTTGTGTGAAGCCATAGCCCTTGGACATGACCTTGGGCATACACCTTTTGGACATGCAGGCGAGAGGGCTCTTAATTCAGTTAGCCCATACGGATTTAAACATAATGAACAGAGCCTTAGACTTGTTGATATCCTAGAAAAGGACGGGCAGGGACTCAACCTTACCTGGGAAGTCAGAGACGGAATCATAAATCATGAGATGGATTTAACTCCTGCTACCTTAGAAGGCAGGATAGTAAGACTTTCTGACAAAATAGCCTATATTCATCATGACATGGATGATGCTATCAGAGGCGGAATATTAAGCCCTGAGGATGTACCCGAGTCTATAAGCAGGGTAGTAGGCAAGACTAATGGAGAATGGTTGGATACCTTCATTCATGATATAGTTGAGAACAGCACTGATAGAAATGACATAAGAATGTCAGATGAAGTCTATGAAGCTATGCTAGAGCTTCGAAAGTTTATGTTTGCAAGAGTATATACCAATCCGGTTGCCAAGGGAGAAGAGGGTAAGGCAGTTGATCTGGTTAAGACTTTGTATGATTACTATTTGCATCACGAAGATCGATTCCCCGGATATTTGAAGAATCTTCTGTCAAAAGGTGAACCAATTGAAAAGGTCACCTGTGATTATGTAAGCTCTATGACAGACCGCTTTGCAATTGCAAGATACGAAGAGCTTTTTATTCCCAAATCGTGGTCAGTATATTGAATGTGATTTTTTTTATAGTACAAGAGGACGAAAATGCAGTTTACACCCGAGTTGATTGAAGAAATCCGCTCACGTAATGATATAGTTGATGTGGTCGGACAATATGTCCATCTCGTCAAAAAGGGATCAAGCTATATGGGGCTGTGCCCTTTTCATAGTGAGAAATCGCCTTCCTTTTCGGTGTCGCAGAACAAGCAGATGTATCATTGCTTTGGATGTGGCGCCGGCGGAGATGTTTTTGGCTTTCTGCAAAGATATAACAGCTTGACTTTTCCCGAAGCTCTTAGAGAACTTGCTGATAGGTCAGGGGTAGCTATATCCAAGACGCAGGACACAGAACAAGCACGTAAGGAACGAACTCAAAGACAGTTAATATATGATGTCAACAAGGAAGCGGCCAAGTTCTATTTCTATGAACTTAGAGGCAGGAATGGTCAAACAGGGCTTGAATATTTTCAAAACAGGAAGCTAAGTGATGAAACAATGCAGAAGTTTGGGCTTGGCTATGCACCAATAGGCTCAAATGTTCTTGTAAGTTATCTTCGAAAGAAAGGCTACTCCGACGAGATAATGATACTCGCAGGTCTTGCTTCCCATGATGAGAAGAGAGGAACGCATGACGTTTTCTGGAACAGAGTCATGTTTCCGATTTTTGATATAAATAATAGGGTTATAGGTTTTGGCGGCCGTGTTCTTGGTGATGCCAAGCCCAAGTATGTCAATACCAACGATACGCCGATATTTAATAAACGTAGAAATCTTTATGGTCTGTCTTTTGCCAAGAATACTAAGGCGGGACATTTTATATTGTGTGAAGGCTATATGGATGTAATTGCTATGCATCAGGCAGGTTTTACCGAGGCGGTAGCATCACTTGGTACAGCATTTACGTTAGAGCAGGCACAGCTGATCAAGAGATTCACACAGGAAGTTATCCTTTCGTACGACAGTGATGGTCCCGGAGTTAAGGCAGAGCTTCGTGCAATACAGATACTTAAAGAGGCAGGACTTAGAGGTAAAGCTCTTAATCTTGAACCTTACAAAGACCCTGATGAATTCATTAAGAACGAAGGAAGGGATGCTTTCGAGCAAAGATTAAGGAATGCTGAGAATACATTTTTCTTTGAAATCCGCATATTAGAGAGAGACTTTGATATGACGGATCCGGCCGGCAAAACGGCATATTATAAGACAGTTGCAGCAAGACTTTGCGAGTTTACCGAAAGTCTTGAAAGAGAGAATTATATACAGGCAACAGCTGCAAAACTTTCAATTGCAGTTAATGATCTCAAAAATCTGGTTATTTTAGTTGCCTCGGAGGGTGTTCCCAAAAGGCAGGAAAGTGTTAAATTACAGGCAAGTCAGAACAAAAAGAAGGGGGATCCTATGGACAATGTCCTTAGACCTCAACGAGTATTACTCACATGGATTGCTGATGAACCTGATATTTATACAATAGTCAAAAAATACGTAAGTCCTGATGATTTTACTGATGAGTTGTATCGTAAAGTCGCAACCAAAATGTATGAAGGTCTTGATGCCGGAAGATTTCTTGCTGCATCCATTATTTCTCTTTTTCCTGATGATGAAGAGCAGCAGTCTAGGGTATCTGAGATTTTCAATACCAATCTGGTTCGAATAGAAACCAGAGAGGAAAAAGAGAAAGCTCTGCATGATATCATTTATGATATCCGCAGAATGTCTTACGAAAAGAAAAAAAGTGAGATACAGCTTGGTGATGCAAACGCGCTCAAAACAATAGTAGAAGGCAAAAAGAAGCTGGAAGAACTGGCGCATAGTCGCATTGAACTAGACTGAGAATCACACGATACGGATTTTTTACAAGGTGCATATTCACCCTAAGGGAGGAAAAAATGAGTACCAGCAAAAAGACGCAGAGTGATGACAAAAAGGAAACTACGAAAAAAGTAAGGACAGATAAAAGCAAGGCCCAAAGTGGTAAAGAAGAAAAAAGCAATGCAGAAAAAAATAAGGCCCCAAAAAATAAGACAGCAATAGAGAAGGCTGAAAAAAACAAGACCCAAAAAGCTAAGACTAGTAATATAACAAAAACCCAAAAGAAGGAAGTAAAAGACAAAGTGAGCCAGACCAAGTCAACAAAAGAAGAAAAAGAAGTAAAAGCATCAACTAAGGAAAAAACCTCAGCTAAAAAATCTGCAGATAAAGCTGATATCAAAGAAGAAAAAGAAGTAAAGGCATCAAAAACAGTAAAGGCATCAAAAAATACCAAAGCCGCAAAAGATGTAAGTGAAGCTGTGGAAAGTAGTGATATTAAAGCATCTAATTCAGAAAAAAAATCAAATACAAAGAAAGCTCCTAAGACGGAAAAAGCTTCAAAAACCGAGAAAACTTCTAAAGCAGTAAAGCCTGCCAAAGAGGACGCTTCTTATGATGAAGCTCAAGAATCCGGTGAGCTTGATGAGGAAGCTCAGGAAAGATTTAAGGCTAAACTTAAAGAGCTTCTTTCTCTTGCTAAGAGAAAAAAGAATGTTCTTGAGTATGACGAAATCAGCGATCAGCTTTCAGAACTGAATCTTAATGAAGATCAGCTTGATAGCGTACTTGAAGTACTCGAAAAATCCGGTATTGATATCTTGCGTATGTCAGGAGATGTAGATGATATTTCGGTTGATGATGAAGATATCGACCTTGATGATGAAGAAGAAGTTGATATGGAGAATATCGACCTCTCTGTCCCTGACGGAGTGAGCATCGAAGATCCTGTTCGTATGTACCTTAAGGAAATCGGTAAAGTTCCGCTTCTAAATGCAGATCAGGAAATTGAACTTGCCAAGCATATGGAAAACGGTATGCTTGCAGAGCGTATACTTAAAGCTAAGGACAGAGACTCCATACAGCTCAAAGACGAGGAAAAGGCGCTAATAGAAGGCAAGTCTGATGAAGAGCTTAAGGAACTTATAGAATATGGCAATGATGCTAAGAACAAACTTGCAGAAGCCAACCTTCGTTTGGTTGTATCTATAGCAAAGAGATATGTAGGACGTGGAATGCTTTTCCTTGACCTTATTCAGGAAGGTAACCTTGGACTTATAAAGGCTGTAGAGAAGTTCGACTTCCGTAAGGGCTTTAAGTTCTCAACATATGCAACTTGGTGGATACGTCAAGCTATAACAAGAGCAATTGCTGACCAGGCAAGGACTATTCGTATACCTGTACATATGGTTGAGACTATCAATAAACTTATCCGTATAAGCAGACAGCTCCTTCAGGAACTTGGCCGCGAACCCACTCCCGAAGAAATTGCAAAAGAGATGAATATGCCGGTAGAAAGAGTTCGTGAAATTCTCAAGATTTCTCAGGAACCAGTATCTTTGGAGACGCCAATAGGTGAAGAAGAAGATTCACATCTTGGTGATTTCATTCAGGATGATAACGTTCCGGTGCCGGCTGATGCGGCTGCATTTACGCTTCTCAAGGAACAGCTTGTAGAGGTTCTGGGAACACTTACAGAACGTGAGCAGAAAGTTCTTCGCCTTCGCTTTGGCCTTGACGACGGAAGAGCCAGAACTCTTGAAGAGGTAGGAAAAGAATTTAACGTTACACGTGAGCGTATTCGTCAGATTGAAGCAAAGGCATTGCGCAAACTTCGCCATCCCAGCAGAAGCCGCAAACTCAAAGATTATCTCGACTGATGAAAGAGAAAATATATGCATATACACACCAACAGGCATTCTTAAAAAAACTTATAATAATGCTTGTTGGCGTTGTATGTATGGGATTTTTTCTATCATTCCTCATTGAGGTTGATCTAGGAACAGATCCATGTACATTTATGAACGTTGCCATATCCGAAAAATTTGGGATACTTTTTGGTACATGGCAGCTTATATTAAATGCAGTTTTATTAATAATAGTTTTAAAGTTTGATATAAGGCAGATAGGACCGGGAACCGTTGCCAATATGGTTCTTATAGGATACATAGCAGACTTTTGCAGATGGTTATGGAGAAAACTGCTTCCAAAGTTTTTATTTACATCTTTTCCTTTTAGAGGAATTGTATTTGCTATTGCAATAGTGTGCTTTGTTGTCAGCGCATCGCTTTATATGAATACAGATATGGGAGTATCTCCTTATGATGCTATACCTGTCATAATACATGACAGACTTCTTTCGAAAATCCCCTTCAAGTACGTGAGAATGGGATATGACTTTTTGGTCATAGTAATAGGATGTTTGTTTGGTGGCAAGCCTAACATAGGAATTGTAGTAATGGCACTTCTTCTAGGACCTGTCATAGCATATGTAGGCAAGAAACTGGCACCATATCTTATATAAGGAACTCAAACTTCCCACTTACCAAACCGGCACCGCCCCTTTGCTTTTATGCAGGCACAGACTGTTTATAAAGTATTTCGCGTTCTTTTGAAGGTGTTATTAAATTCAGGAGCATGATATCTGGAACTCTATATTCTGCTTGTAGAACATTTTATCCTACAGGATGTATTTCTGTATCAGAGGGTAGCTCCTTGTCAAGTGTGTCCATTATTTCCATGACTCTGCAAAGACCTGAATATACATCAGCCCTCGTTATTGCACATCCACCATCGGTTATATCACTACTGTCAAAACTCGTAGGAGCAACATACACAGCTTCCGGCGGAACTATTCCATCGGCTACTGCTCTATGCAGACATTCTGAGATGCCAAGCTCAGGTCTCTTTAGACGTTCACTCTCCATTCCACGTTCGCACAGACTTGCAAATTCTGCGTATGTAAGAGGTTCATCCGGTCTGAACATATCATTAGGAGTAGTGGTTTCATCGATGAGATTTTCTTCAACGCAGGTTTCTACAAAAGCTGAATCCCATTCATATCTTCCAATATCATTATATCTTCCATGATATGGCCTTTTTCCGGATATTCTAAGCGCTTTGAATAAGACCATAAGTACCTGTGCTCTAGGCATCGTCTGCATAGGATGCAGATACATAATACAAGGATCTAAAAGCCCGCCTTTGAAAGCTTTTACTATACGGCTGTACTGAGGAATACCATCAATATCTACATACGGAATGTTAATATCAAATAAACTTCCTTCCGAAGGCTCTTTTGGAAGCTCCTTAATATCTATAGAAGGAGTAAAAGGAGCAAAGTCATAAGGCGAAATCCATTTATTCAAAGGCTCAATATTCTTGTTTCTGATTTCGGAAGCGACAATGCCCGCAATAAGTGAAGCACCATAGTCATTTGTATGAGTCATATCCATAAAATAGTCAGAAGCATCACTTCCAAGCTCAAGCCACTTATTAAAGGTCAAGGTGTGAAGATCTATAAATGGAACATTAAGCTCCTGAGCTGCCTGCATTGCTGCAAGGGCATGAGTCTTCAAAAGAGAGCATTTTTGGCCTGTTTCTTCGTCGGTAAATGGGATACGGCTTATAGGAGAACATATGATAGGATACGCTCCGAAGTCACGTATTTTTTTGACATACCATCTTAAATTATTTATATAGCCTCCAAAAGCTGCCAGATTACGACGCTTTTGGTCATTATGGCCGAACTGAAGCATGAAAATATCACCTTGGTGAATAGCTTTGGCAAGGATATCCCAATGACCATCGTCTCTAAAACAATTGGTGGTAAGACCGGAATGTGCATAATTACATACAGAAATAGATTCAAAATATTGAGCGATATACTGAGCCCATCCACCGCCGCTTCCATATGGATAGTATGGCGCAAGAGCATTCTGATCTGTAAGAGTAGAATCCCCGGCGACATACAGTACAGGTACCTGTTTTTGTGAAATCTCTAATTGTGAAATCCCGGCATTTTCGCCGCACACACTTATATATATAGCCTTCTCCATACAAGGAACTGAAGTCAGAGCAGGAATATAAGGAGTGACATTTACATGGAAAGTCTTTTCATAGGTTTCTCCATTAGGAACGTTAATATCAGAAGCAATAAGATTTCTTCTCCCTGCGAAAATACGCATATTTTTAATATCACCCTTGTCGGCGATAACCTTAACACTAACCTTATAGGTTCCGTAATCGTTGACGGCTGATTTGAAGATTATGACATCCCTATAATGATTTATATATATACCATTTGAAGTAATCGAAGTAATATCATCCCAGGGAGTCTTATAACTTTTTCTAAGATTCCAGCCACCAGCATACAGTGAACGCTCGGAAGCAGTGTTGCCCATGGGACTTCTAAGATCTACAAAACCATAGCCCTTGGATTTATCAAAAAAAGTTGAATTGGAAATTTTGTCTTCTCCCAGGCCGAAATTATATGATGCAATTAACACAAAAATCCCTCCTTAACAATTAATATGAACACTATATTCATCCGCTTCTATTATAAAATAATAGGAGTATTAATCCAATTTTCTAAACGATAATATGATGCAAAAATGACCATAAAAGACAAATTCCAAGAAGGCACATAAGGTACGCACACTTCCGTTGTCTAAAACATCACACTTCCGTTGTCTAAAACATCAGTTGAAAATACGAAACTGTATTGTTAAAATTAGTTTACGATTGTTTTGTATAATGCAAAAAGAAAGGATTTAATAATGAGTGACAGATCTTTTGAAATACTCGAAACCAAAGAACGAGTTATTGCTGATAATGATATAGAAGCCGGGAAAGTCAGAAATCTTCTTAAGGAACATAAAGTGTTCCTTGTTAATTTGATGGCGTCTCCCGGAGCAGGCAAGACTACTACACTTGTACGAACGATTAATGCGCTTAAAGACAAGTACTGTATAGGTGTTATGGAGGCTGACGTAGACAGCGATGTTGACGCAAGGAAAGTATCTGATGCAGGAGCTAAGGTTATCCAGCTTCATACAGGTGGTAGTTGCCACATGGATGCAGATATGACAAGAAGAGGACTTGAAGCACTTGGGCTTGACGATGTAGACGTTGTCTTTCTTGAAAATGTCGGCAATCTTGTATGCCCCGCAGAATTTGACGTAGGAGCGAACAAGAAAGTGATGATTTTAAGTGTTCCCGAAGGCGATGATAAGCCTCTTAAATACCCGCTAATGTTCACCGTAAGTGATTGCATGCTTATTGGCAAGATAGACGTAGCACCTGTATTTGATTTTGATTTTGAAGCTTGCAGACAGCGCGTTTTAAAGCTTAATCCTAACATGAAGATAATTGAAGTTTCAGCGCTTAAAGGAGACGGCTTCGAGGAATGGCTAAACTGGCTCACAGAGCAGATTGAGAGGAATAGATAAACATGAAAATAATAGAGCTTAATGCATCCGTGACAGCATCCAATGACGCAGATGCTGATAAAATGCGAAAGCAGATGAAAAAAACAGGTACACTTCTTATAAACCTTATGTCATCACCCGGCTCAGGCAAGACGACTCTTTTGTTAAGGATAATCAAAGATCTTAAGGATGAAAAGAAAATAGGTGTTATGGAAGCTGATATAGCTTCTGACGTCGATGCTGTAAGAATAGAAGAAGCAGGAGCTAAAAGTATTCAGGCTCACACAGACGGAATGTGCCACATGGACGCAGGGATGACGAAACGTGCCATGGAAGCAATGGGAACAGATGCTCTTGATCTTATTTTTCTAGAGAATGTTGGAAATCTCATATGCCCTGCAGAATTTGATACAGGTGCAGGCAAGGATATAATGATTTTGAGCGTCCCTGAAGGAGATGACAAACCACTCAAATATCCTCTTATGTTTGAAAAAAGTGATGCACTTATCATAACCAAAATAGATACCAAAGATTATTTTGATTTCAATCTTAATAAATGCATAGAAAGAGTCAAAAGACTTAATCCTGATATTGCAATATTCCCTGTTTCTGCCAAGACAGGTGAGGGAATGGATGACCTTGAAGACTTTCTTAGAAGTCAGATAGCATTATGGAAAGAGTAAGAGGATTTGAACATATTTTTTTCTTTAGGTAGGGATATATATGCACGAAATGGGGATAGTTACACACATTGCCAAAACGCTCGATGAAACTGCAAAGGAAAACGGGCTTGCCAGAATCGGAACTGTAACACTAGAGGTTGGCGAAGTATCCGGTATAATGACAGATCTTTTTGTTGACTGCTGGGACTATTTTAAGGGAAGGCATCCATATTTGGAGGATTCCAAATTGAAACTCGAAACTATACCTGCTGTTACGTGGTGCGATTCTTGTAAAAGTGAATACGAAACAGTAAAGTACGGAAAAGAGTGCCCCTATTGCCACAGCGCAAATACATGGCTTCTTAGAGGCAATGAATGCATAATTAAAGAGATCGAAGCAGAGTAGTTATATATGAATAGAGAACATGACAATAATAACATTCCGGGGCTATCCAGAAGACTTATGGCTGTTGCTAAGATGGTGCCCTATGGAAGTAGAATAGCCGATGTAGGGACAGATCACGGATTTGTCCCTATTTATCTTGCCAGGGAAGGTCAAATAGAGCATGCTGTCGCGATGGACTTAAGAAAAGGTCCTCTTGACAGAGCGTCGGAGCATGTACTTAAATATGGCCTTGAAAACGTAATTACGACAAGGCTTTCCGATGGTCTTGAAAAGCTGTGTATAGGTGAAGTTGATACCGTGATTTGTGCAGGAATGGGCGGGATTCTAATGCAGAAGATTCTTGAAAAAGGAGATCTTCGCCAAAAAAAGATTAAGACACTAATATTGCAGCCTCAGTCCGAAATATTGCTTTTTCGCTCTTTTCTTAGACAAAACGCCTATGAAATAACCAAAGAGGAATTCCTCGTAGAGGATGGTAAATATTATTCTGTTATAAAAGCTGATGTCCTTGAAACTATCCATGAAAATTGCCCAAAATCTTATACGGATGCCATAGATAGAATCAAAGCTGTGCTAACAAGAAAAGATATCTATGAAGAGAAAGCTATAACTAACAGTCAACTCATAAGAATCTGTGACCGTTTTGGACCGTTTATAATTCTCTCTCAAAATCCTGATTTTAAGAGCTTTCTTGTGCATGAAAAAGAAGTCTGTGATACAATTTTATATAAGATCAAAGGCGTTGAGAATTCTCATAAACAGCGCTTTGATGAGATCTTAACAAAACGATCCGATATAGAAATTGCGCTACATCTTTTGTAATAGGGGGATAGCAAATGCGGTGCAAAGACATTTATGAACACTTAGAGCAACTCTCTCCGGTATCATTTGCCCAAAGCTGGGATAATGTAGGACTTTTGGTAGGACGAGAAGAAAGACAAGTAAACAGAATTTTTGTGGCACTTGATGCAACCGATGAGGTAGTTGACGAAGCCGTAAGAGTAGAAGCAGATATGCTTCTTACACACCATCCGCTTATTTTCGATGGTATCAAGAACGTAAGCGACAGCGATTTTATAGGCCGAAGGATAGTTAGACTTATTCGCTATGATATTTGCTATTATGCGATGCATACCAATTTTGACGTGATGGGTATGGCAGATGCGGCAGCAGACGAACTCAAACTTGAGCACAGGGAAGTTTTGGATGTTACATATGAGGATGAGTTATCAAGAGAGGGAATCGGCAGAATAGGCGAACTTAATCAAAAGCTATCCCTTATCGAATGCGCAAGATATGTCAAAGAGTGTTTTCATATAGGGAATGTACGTATGTATGGCGAACCGTCGCAAAAAGTCAGGAAAATTGCCATATGTCCCGGTTCCGGCAAGGATTTCATAAAAACAGCTATAGACAAGAAAGTCGACGTTTTGATAACAGGAGATATAGGGCACCATGACGGAATTGATGCAGTAGCGCAGGGACTGGCTGTGATCGATGCAAGTCACTATGGACTTGAAAAGATTTTTATCCCATACATGAGAGATTTTCTTCACAGAGAGCTTCCGGAGCTTGAAGTAATATGTGCAGAATATAAGCCGCCGTATCAGGATGTTTAAAGCTTGGATATTTTTTGATTTTCATAATTTTTTTGCATCTAATATGATGGCTTGTTCATATTTTATTAAAGATGAAAGAGCAAGTACGCTATATGCCTGGGCTTGACCCAAAAATATTATTATGAGGAGGTACGTTTATGCCTGCAATAGTTATTTTAGGTGAGAGAAAAGAGTACCCAAAAGGAATAACATTTGAAGAAATAGCAAATGAGTACCAAAACCGATTTACCAATCGAATTGGGCTGGTTATTTTTAATGGCAAAATTCGTGAGCTTTTCAAAAAAGTCGAATCAGATGGCGTTCTTTCTTTTGTCACAATGGAGGACAGCATAGGGCACAAAACCTATGGAAGAACTGCCACAATGATGCTTATTAAGGCTGCACATGACGTTAATCCTGATGTTCGTACCAAAGTTGAGTTCACAATAGGATATGGATATTATTGTACTTTCAAGAATAAAGCCAATGAGAACGAGAAAATCAGTGACGAATTCATTGAAAAGATTCAAAAGCGCATGGAAGAAATGCGTGATCAGAAAATTGCCATATCCAAGAAGACATTTCCGCTTGATGATGCTATAAGTATATTTAGTAAACAAGGGATGACGGACAAGGTTAATCTCTTTAAATATCGAAGAGCCAGTGAAATCAACGTTTATCGTATGGATGGATTCTGCGACTATTTCTACGGATATATGCTTCCCAATACTTCATACGTAGAGCATTTCAAAGTGCAGAGATATCATTTGGGCGTACTTCTTATATTGCCGCCTGCTTCAAGCCCTAACGAAATCAGAACCTTTGCTCCAAGAGAAAAAGTTTTCGAGCAGATGGCTCTATCAAGCAACTGGGGACATATGATGGGAATAGATAATGTCGGAGACCTCAATAATGCAATATGTGAAGGCCGACTCAATGAACTGATACTAGTGCAAGAAGCACTTCAGGAACGTCGTATTGGTAAGATCGCAGAGAATATCTATGCAATGCCACATGTTAAGTTTGTTATGATTGCAGGCCCAAGCTCATCCGGAAAGACAAGCTTTTCTCACAGACTTGCTATTCAACTTCGTACCCATGGACTTGTTCCCCATCAGATATCTCTTGATAATTATTTCAAGAACCGTGAGGATACACCGCTTGACGAAGACGGCAACTATGATTTCGAATGCCTTGAAGCTATGGATATCGAGCAGTTCAATAATGATATGACAAAGCTTCTTGAAGGGCAGGAAGTGGATCTTCCGGTGTTTAACTTCCTTACAGGAAAACGCGAATATCCCGGAAATCCCATGAAACTTGGCGAAGATGATATCCTTGTAATAGAAGGAATCCATGGTCTTAATGAAAAAATGAGTTATACCCTTCCCAAGGACAGTAAGTACAAGGTTTATGTAAGCTCACTTACTACACTTAATGTCGATGCGCATAATAGGATTTCTACTACTGATGCAAGACTTATAAGACGGCTTGTCCGCGATGCAAGAACGAGAGGCGCATCCGGCAAACGTACGATATCAATGTGGCCTTCTGTTAGAAGAGGTGAGGAAAAAAATATATTTCCTTTCCAGGAAAGTGCAGATGATATGTTCAATTCGGCACAGCTTTATGAACTTGCAGTTCTAAAAAATCAGGCAGAGCCGCTCCTTTTTTCAATATCAAAGGACGATCCGGAGTACTATGAGGCCAAAAGACTTCTTAAGTTCCTTGACTATTTTATAGGAATTGATTCAACTCAGCTTCCGCATAATTCAATCGTAAGAGAATTCGTAGGCGGAAGTTGCTTCAACGTTTGATTGTCAGTAAAATCGAACAATCATTACAAGGCAAAAATTTCCTTATACTTGACATTAGTGTTGTAAGAGGCGTAAATTAAATATCTGAGCAGGCCAGATGATCGCGGCTGCAATATCCGAAAGGATGCAGGTGAGGAAAGTCCGGGCTTCAAAGGGCAGGATACCGGATAACGTCCGGCGGAGGTGACTCCCGGGATAGTGCAACAGAGATATACCGCCAACATTAGTTGGTAAGGGTGGAAAGGCAGTGTAAGAGACTACCGTGCGGGTGGTAACATCCGTAGCCATGTAAACCCTATCCGAAGCAAGACCGAATAGAAAGCTATGGGCCGGCCCGGTCCGCTTTCAGGTGGGTCGCTTGAAGCGTCTGGCAACAGACGTTCTAGATAGATGATCATCCAAGACATAACCCGGCTTACAGGCCTGCTCTTTTAAAAAAATATGAGCAAAATAAAATCAGGCAAAGCCGCAAAGATATCCCTGACAGTGATTCTGCTGGGGATATTTGCATTTGTGGTGGTTGCTACACTCAAATTTAATAATATCAAAGAGTTTATTACTCCTTCAAAAGATACAGGAACGCCAATGACGATTTTGGATACCGCGGACTGTGCCAAAGCTTTTGAAAATTCAAAGCAGACGCTAGTTCAGCTTCATATCTATACAGACTTGGACGGGACAGTTTTTTCGAAAGATGAGGGTGATTTAAATGATTCATCTATAGAAGAAGGCAGTAGCGCAGTAAATCCTCAGATTCTTAATTCGGATGTCTATGGAAGCTTTGGAAGTGGGAGCATCTGGGAATACGACGAAGATACTATACTCATAGTAACTAATTATCACGTAATATCTCAGGTAGTTACTAAGAACGCTTTGGGATACGCCGTGTTCTATAATGGAACGATTGCGGAGTTTACAGTTACAGCATATGACGATGATGCTGACTGCGCCTTTATAGAAGTGGATTCATCCTGTATGACTAGGGAACAGCTCTTTAATCTTCGCTGCGTAGTTCCATATGATCAGGATTTGGTAACTCTTGCTGCCCAAGACACCATTTTCGTAGTTCACTCAAATGAGATAATGCGAAGTGATATGGTAGCAGGGAATACCCTTGATATGATTGCAGATACCTCTTACGTGGGATATATCCTAAGCCCTTCGATATATGTATCAGCACTTCTTCAGGATATGCTCTACTGTAAATGTAGTGCTGATGCAGGTATGAGCGGAGGACCGACTTTTGATGCATATGGTTACTATATAGGAATGCTAACCGGCGCTACAGATGAGGATGAGATTGTAAGCGTTCTTTTGCCGGATATAGAGGCGGTTTACGAGAAGGTTGGGAACTAAGAAATTCTAACCTCTCACATGTCGATTACGATATTTTCCCACATGTTGATTACGATATTCGCCCACATGTTGATGATATGTTGATTACGATATTTGACCACTTTACTAGACTAAAGGAATATGTTATAGTTATCGAATTGATGATAAAACGAAACTATCACGAATATTTGTGATAAGTTTGAAATAATAATTGGAAAGACGAGGAAATGTTCATGGCTCTAATCAAAAAGCCCGTAACAGGAATGAAAGATGTGCTTCCCGCAGAAATGCAGCTACGCGATTATGTAATTGGTGTAATAAAGGAAACATATGCAAGATTTGGATTTACAAGTATAGATACACCATGCGTTGAGTCACTTGCAAATCTTAATTCCAAACAAGGCGGTGATAACGAAAAACTTATATTCAAGATTATGAAGAGAGGCGAGAAGCTTCATCTTGAAGATGCCAGACAGGAGAATGACCTGACAGATTCCGGACTTCGTTATGATCTTACAGTACCACTTGTTCGTTTTTATGCAAACCATGAAAATGAACTCCCGTCCCCTTTTAAAGCATTGCAAATGGGATATGTTTGGAGAGCGGATCGCCCTCAAAAGGGAAGATATCGTCAATTTATGCAGTGCGATATTGATATTTTAGGCGAACCTTCAAACCTTGCAGAGATAGAACTCATACTTGCTACAACAACAACACTTGGAAAGCTTGGCTTTAAGGGTTTCCAGATACGAATTAATGATAGACGCCTTTTGAAGGATATGGCTGCATATGCCGGATTTGAGGAAGATTCCTATGACTCTGTTTTTATAACTGTTGATAAAATGGACAAAATCGGTCTTGATGGAGTAGAAGCTGAACTTACACAAAACGGCTACAAAAAGGAATCCATAGACAAGTATGTTGGATTATTCAAAGGCCTTATGAACAATAAAGGACTTTCTGGTCTATCATATCTGGCTGATACACTTGGAGATTATTTGCAAGAGGATGCAAAAAATAACCTTCAGGAGATAATTAGCAGCGTAGAAGCCAATAAGTCAGCAGATTTTGAGATGGTATTTGATCCAACCCTAGTTAGAGGAATGAGTTATTATACAGGAACAATATTTGAAATAGCAATGCCTCAGTATGGCGGAAGCTGTGGCGGTGGCGGACGCTATGACAAGATGGTAGGCAAGTTCCTTGGAAAAGACACACCTGCCTGTGGATTCTCAATAGGATTTGAGCGAATCATCATGATAATGATGGATGAAGGCTTCAAGGTTCCCGGATCGGCTCAAAAGACAGCATATCTTATAGAAAAGGGTATAAGTGGAGAGATGCTCTCTGATATTCTTGGTAAAGCGCAGGAAGACCGCAGAAACGGTGAGCAGATACTTGTTGTACGTATGAACAAGAATAAGAAATTCCAGAAACAGGCTCTTACAGAACAAGGCTATACTAATTTCAAAGAGTTCTACCTAAATCCAATTAACTAACTTTCCACAATGAAAGTAGCTTTTACTAATCATTTATAGTACATACATAGCAGGCATATCCCTCGGGGCATTCCTGCTCTTTTAGCGTTGCAAGGCATTTCCCACTTTGGTCTGTGACAATATTATTAGTGATATCAGCATTGAAATTTGTCAGGCCATAAGATAATCCCTTACCGTCACACTTCATAAAAGCCTCTTTAGCTGACCAAATCTTGTAAAAATAATCTTCTTTTTTAGAACTTTCATTTGCACCGTCAATAATATTTTTTTCTATATCAGTATAGAAACGTGTTGCTATCTTTGATATATTAGTTCTGTCTTTGGCTTGAATATCAACTCCAATTTTGCAACATTCGCTTGTATCAGCTATTGCGACAGCGGCATATAATCCTGAATGTGATATCGAAAAGACAAGCTCACTAAATCCGACAATATACGGCTTTCCGAATTCTTCATATTCGATATTTAGTGGAAAAGCAATATCTGATGCTTTCTTATACAAAGGTGTATTGATATATTCTTTTTGAATATTTTTGATGATATCAGTAAGTAGAATTATACCGGCAAGACTTCGGAGCCTGTCATCCTCTTTTTTAAATGATAGAATTCGTTCTTTCTTACTATTGCTGATAAGCTCAAGATATGAAGCATATCGATCCTCGAAGCTTGAACCCTCCATCTCTTGCGTGCTATCTTTAAAATTGTTAATATTTGAATAGTAGGTTTTCATAATTATCCTTGATTTGCAAGATAGACTTGCGATAAATGGGTAGTAACTTATATTGCAAAATGTGTGTTTGCTTGCTATCTTATTTTATCAGATATTATTGCTTAGGAGGCATATTAAATATGCAATTAACCAAAGGGTCTATATTACAGATTGTTGTTCTTATAATTCTTTTAGTGCTTTCGGGCTTTTTTTCTGGAGCAGAATCTGCTTTTTCCACAGTGAACAGAATATCCATAAAAGCGCTTACAGATGACGGTGATGATGATGCCAAAGCAGGCAAAGCCAAAATTGTCATCAAAATATTAGACCAATACCAGAAATTTCTTTCTACAATACTCCTTGGCAATAATATAGTTAATCTGTCAGCATCAGCTTTGATGACAGTTCTTATCACTAAAATATTTGGAAGCGCAATGGTTGGACTTGGAACAGGTCTACTAACTGTTATCATTCTCATATTCGGAGAAATCACACCCAAATCAGCTGCTACAGCTCAGTCAGAGAAAACCTGCCTTAGATATGCATATATCATTAATTTTCTAATGCTTGTGTTTACACCACTCGTAAATATAGTTGACGCACTTTCGGGACTGGTGCTTAGAGCACTGCATATAGACAGAGATGCCAGAAAATCAATTACCGAAAAAGAACTACGAACCTATGTAGATGCAAGTCATGAAGACGGAGTTATCGAATCTGAAGAAAAAGAGATGATAATTAACGTATTTGACTTCGGTGACACTGTAGCCAAAGATGTTATGATTCCCAGAATTGATATGTCATGCGTATCTGTTGACGCGGATTATGACGAAGTAAGATCCGTATTTCATAAGGATATGTACACCAGAATACCTGTTTATGAAGATAATCAGGACAATATAATAGGACTCATCAACATTAAGGATATTTTCTTCGTCAAAGATAAGGATAATTTTCATGTAAAAAATTATTTAAGAAAAGCTCATTATACCTATGAATTCAAAAAAACAGCTGACCTTATGGAAGAGATGAGGGCCAAAGCCTATAACGTTGCATTCGTGCTCTCTGAGTACGGAACAACTGTTGGAATGATAACACTTGAAGATTTGCTTGAGGAGATAGTCGGAGAAATAAGAGACGAATATGACCAGGATGAAGTGCTTCAGATAAGAGACCTTGGAGATGGCAAATACTTAATAGAAGGTGCCATGAAGCTTGATGATATCAATGATGCCCTCCATACAGATTTTGAAAGCGAAGATTATGATTCGATAGGAGGACTTATGATAGGACAGCTTGACAGACTTCCCTACAATAGAGAAGTTGTCAAACTGGATAATGGCATAACACTTGCAGTAAGAGGAATCAGACAACATAGAATCATGAAAGTGCTTCTGACACTTCCTGCAAAATTTCGTTCCTCAGATGACCAAGAAAAGGAATCAGAAACTCCAATTCCTTAAAAATCCGGCTGTATTCACATAGCAGTAAAGCGGTGGTGCCAGTTTGGCAAATGCGAAGTTTGAGTTACTTAGTCATTGAAAATCGTACGTACATTTATCCCATTAACTTCAACGTGATCGTCAACCTTAATAACAATGCACTGTCTGCCGTCAATAATTCTGGTTTCGACGAGATCGGTTCTATCGGGATTTACTCTGATTTCCACATCAGGGGTTTCTATTTCGAATTTTTTGCTATTTACTATATTGCTTGCAAGAAGCGGATAATCTTCGTTTTCTCCGACGCAATTTTCATAATTCTTGTTGAAATATTCCATGTTCTTTTCTGGGACACCTGCATCCTGTAATAGACCTCTAAGATCTTCTTTGCCAATGGTAAGAGGAGTCTGATCTTCAGCATGATCTTCTATCATCTGCTCTAGATTTTCGTGAAGAGTCTTAAGAGTATCATAACTACCCTCATCACCTATCGTATCAGTGATGATAGCGTTAAAAGTATCTTTTTGATCAGGAGCTGACATGGGCGGTCTGCCACCAAATAGAGCTTGAATAAATTCAGGCTGTAAATCTTCCGGTTTCTTGGTAAAGTAAAGCATATTGTGAATATCGGTATTTCGATCTATAAATGCCGGAAACAGCATTCCCTTGGTAGGCGCATCAACGACCCAATCCCTGAACCTATCTTCGATACGATTATCTGTTTCATTGTATCCAAGCCCTGCTTTGGATAGCTTAACAGGGCAGATGCTACATAGAATGTAGTCATAAACATCAGTAGATGCATCATCATTTTCAATATGATCATTTGTGACACCGGGTATATCATAAATTGCATGAACCAGAATGATATAGTAGTTCTCAGCATTAACGTAATTGGCAATGATTCTGTCGTAGAATTCATCAACCAGGGAATCATCTTCAAGATGAGTATCACGAAGTGCCAAAAGGAAATTTTGTGTGCCACCTTCCTGCTCCTGGTCCAAAGGAAACTCAAGTGGAATGAGATTTTTTCCAATTGTTCCGGTGAGAGTATGTTTGAAAATATCCAGATATTTGTACATTTCTTCTTCTGGAATTGAGCCAAAAGCACGTTTATCTACCATCAGCTTGTTCTTTTCATGATTAACATAACATCCGCAGATATGATCAATAGTACATCTGTCAGGTGTAAACTGCTTTTTGATTTCAACAATTTCGGATTTATTCATTTGGTAACTCCTCCTTGATTATATTGTGCAAAATAAAACAAATACATACTTAAGATTAAGAAATGCGTATATACTAATAAGCGTATACGTACTAATGAAACATGCATGTACTAATGAAGCCTGCATGTACTAATGAAACATACATGTACTAATGAAGCCTGCATGTACTAATGAAGCATGTATGCACTAATGAAGCATGTATGACGTACATCATATAGTAACATATAAAATGAAATTCGGCATGTAGTTTTTATTATTGCCTCAAACTTCCCACTTGCCAAACTGGCACCACCCCTTTGCTTTTATGCAAGTGCAGGCAGTTTATAAAGTATTTCACGTTCACCTCGGTGTTAAAAATTCAGGGCATGATATCTGAAACTTTATATTCTGG